>WNFR01001335.1_pt1 | contig 25681 bp, 22 predicted proteins | sample 5400221 | NCBI WGS metagenome assembly WNFR01 (sample SAMN13153357, study PRJNA577476) | soil metagenome | isolation source: 40 cm soil under Madrone tree | place: USA:California | collected 2016-06-14 | reverse complement strand
TACGCCTTTTTTTCGCAACATTTCCGTTACGGTCAGCACCAGGTCCGTCGCCGTTGCGCCCTCCGGCAATTTTCCGTGCAGCTTGAATCCCACCACCGCGGGAACCAACATCGAGCTCGGCTGCCCCAGCATGGCCGCTTCGGCTTCAATTCCGCCCACGCCCCAGCCGAACACGCCGAGCGCGTTAACCATCGTGGTGTGCGAATCCGTCCCCACCAAAGAATCGGGATACGCTTCGAAGCGACTGCCTGACGGCACCGCGCAGACCACTCTTGCTAAATACTCCAGATTGACTTGATGGCAAATCCCCGTTTCCGGCGGCACCACTTTAAAATTTTGAAATGCCGTTTGTCCCCAACGTAAAAATGCGTAGCGTTCCCCGTTGCGCTGAAACTCCATTTGCGCGTTCAACCCGAACGCATTCACATTTCCAAAGCTGTCCACCTGCACCGAATGATCGATCACTAACTCAGCAGGGAACAGCGGATTGATTCGTTTTGGGTTTCCACCCATTTTCTTCACGGCCTCGCGCATCGCTGCCAAATCCACGATCGCCGGGACTCCCGTAAAATCCTGCAGCAGAACGCGCGCAGGCATGAACGCAATCTCTTTTTCCACGCATCCAGGTTTCCACGAAGCCAGCGCCTTGATGTCTTCGGCGTGCACGAATCGGCCGTCTTCGTTGCGCAACAAATTCTCCAGCAAAATCCGCAGAGAAAACGGAAGCTTGGCCATGTTTTCCGAAGAAAGTTTCTTTTCTAGGTATTCCAGCCGGTGAATGTCAAATGACTGCGCGCCAACATTCAATTTGTCGCGCGTCCCAAAAGAATTTGCAGCGGAGATGGCCATGTCGCGATCCTTTCCTCACTCCCGAACCCACTATGATAACCGACTTCGCAGCACCGCGCCCTCTCACGCAAGAGGGACATCAGGACACAATCAGGGACAGCTCATTTCGAGCGCATTGGACTAGGAGAATCTCTCTTCGTTTTTTCCGCTTCAGCGCCGCGCTATACTGTCAGTGCCGTGAAAATTCTGCTCTTGGGAACCTACGAACTGGGCCGCCAGTCGTTTGGCCTTGCCTCCCCCACCGCCTGGCTTTGCAAACGCGAACATTCCATCCGCGCATTCGACCTCTCACGCCAAGCGCTCGAAGCGTCGGCCATACACGAAGCCGAATTAATCGTTTTTTACCTGCCCATGCACACCGCAACGCGCCTCGCCCTGCAATGGCTTCCCACAATCCGCAAACAAAACCCCAGAGCACATCTCTGCGCCTGCGGTCTGTATGCTCCGCTCAACCAATTGCATCTGCGCGCCGCGGGATTTTCCACCATTCTCGGGCCTGAGTTCGAAGCCGACCTAGCACAACTAGCGGGCGGGCTGGCATCGGGTCACGCGCTTAAGCAAACCGACCTCCTGGACACAAAAATCCCGCGCCTCGCATTCGAAATTCCTGATCGTTCCGGTCTACCCGCTCTCGACAAGTATGCGCACGTCGTTTTGCCGGGCGGCGCACACCGCCTAGCCGGGTATACGGAAGCTTCCCGCGGCTGCAAACATCTCTGCCGTCACTGTCCCATCGTTCCCGTTTACCAGGGCCAGTTCCGCGTCGTCGCGCAGGAAATTGTCCTTGCCGACATCCGCCAGCAGGTGGCAGCCGGCGCCGAACACATCACTTTCGGCGATCCCGATTTTTTCAACGGCGTCACTCACGCCATTCGCATCATCGAAGCTTTTCACGCTGAACATCCGAATCTCACCTATGACGTGACCATCAAAGTCGAACACCTGCTCCGCCACTCACAAGCTCTGCCGACACTCGCACGCACCGGTTGTCTCTTCGTCACCAGCGCCGTCGAATCCCTGGATGATCAAGTTTTGCTCAAACTGGAAAAAGGCCACACCCGCGGCGATTTTTTCCGTGCGCTCGAACTTTGCGGCAATGCTGGCCTCACGCTGCAACCCACATTCGTTCCGTTCACTCCCTGGACCACTCGGCAAAGTTATTTCGATCTTCTTGAAGTCATCGCCGACCGTAGTCTGGTCGAATCTGTTCCGTCCATCCAACTGGCTATCCGGCTGCTGATCCCGTCGCGCTCGCGGCTTCTAGAACTCTCCGAAATCGCCGCCACCGTCGGCGATTTCGATTCCGAAAAACTGGTGTACCCGTGGCGGCACTCCGATCCCGCAATGGACGCTCTCGCCGAAAATGTTTCTCTAATCGTCGCCGCAGCCGAAAAGAAAAGGCAATCACGCTCCGAGACCTTTGAACGAATCTGGCGAGCTGCGGCCAAGCTACAAGAGACTTTTCCGGCGCCGCTTCCCGCAATGTCCCAGTCGCAGCCGACTCCCTATCTCAGCGAGCCCTGGTATTGTTGAGCGGAGCCCACAGCGGACCAGTTGGTCCCGATAACAGAATTCGGCGACAAGATCGAATCCAGCGAAGGATTCGTCTGAAATTGCGTCTGGCAAAATCCGTATGACCCCGCCGCACACAAAAACTGTCGCGCTCTTCGCCTCCAAGCTCGGCTACCAAACCCGCAGCTTTGAATCCGCCGCGCGCAAACTCAACGTGCAGCTGGCCTACGTCACCGACCGCTGCCACGAACTCGCCGACCCATGGAACGACCAGGCCATCGCCGCGCGTTTCGCAAATCCGGAGGAAGCCGCCGCTACCGCCATGCAATCCCTGCGCAGCAGACCGCTCGATGCCATTCTTGCTTTAGGTGACGCGCCGGCGGTGGCCGCAGCCTACGCCGGACGCGGCCTCGGACTCGTCGCGAATCATCCCGCCGCCGTCGAAGCTTGCCACAACAAATTCCGCATGCGCGAGGTTTTCCGCGACGCCGGACTTTTCCAGGCTCGCACCAATTTGTGGTTCCGCCGCATTCCACTTTCCCCTGAACCCGAATCCACGCTACTGGGCATTCAGTTTCCTTGCGTGCTAAAGCCCTTAGCTCTCTCTGCCAGCCAAGGCGTTATGCGCGCCAACAACCGGGAAGAGTTCCGCGCTGCCGCACGCCGTCTCGCGCGTCTCCTCGAACGCCCCGATCTGCAAATGAAAAACGCCTCGCCCGTTCGCGAAGCGCTTGTCGAAGAATATATTCCCGGCACCGAAGTCGCGATCGAAGGCATTCTCATTGACGGCGAACTAAAGCTTCTCGCGATTTTCGATAAGCCCGATCCCCTCGAAGGCCCATTCTTCGAAGAATCGATCTACATCACGCCGTCGCGCCACTCAGCACAACAGCAATCCGCAATCCGTCACTGCGCCACGCAAGCAATCCACGCTCTCGGCCTAACCCACGGCCCCGTCCACGCCGAATTTCGCATCAACGAACGCGGCGTCTGGCCCATCGAAGTCGCTCCTCGCCCCATAGGCGGCATGTGCGCAGCATCTCTGTCTTTCGTTTCTTCGCAGCATCACGCCGCGCCGGATTCGCAAAACAATTCAGATTCCGCAGCTTCGTGCAACGAATCGGATCCAATCCTCCCTGCGTCCATCAGCCTGGAAGAATTAATCCTTCGCCACGCCATCGGTGAAGATATCTCGGAGTGGCATCGCGAATCAGCCGCCTCCGGCGTAATGATGATTCCAGTTCCCTCCAGCGGTATCTTCGAACAGGTTGACGGCGTCGACCAAGCGAAGCGCGTCCCGCACTTAACAGACGTACAAATCACTGCACGTCTCCACGACGAAATCATCGCCTGGCCCGAAGGCTCCTCTTATTTAGGTTTTATTTTTGCAAAAGCAAAAAGCCCGGCAGCCGCCGAGCAAGCCCTACGCGAAGCCCACGCAAAATTAACTTTCCGAATTCAGCCAACTCTACCCGTCGAACACCCCGTCACCGGAAGAGTCCTCGAACCCTAGAAAACTCGATTGACCTCGCCAGGAAACAGCTCGATATTCGATGGTCCGATCTCGCTCGTGCTGCACGGTATGGTCTCTTCCCAAGAAGTATTCGTGCACCGCAAGCGGCCTTGGAAGAAATGTTTGCGCCATGGGCGCCTGAGCTATCGGCGTTTACCGTTCGGATAGGATTGGATCTGTACTTGGGCGCGCTTGGACTACCGGCGGGCAGCGAGATCCTCACGTCAGCTCTTAGCATCAAGGAAATGGCGAAGATCGCGAAGCATCATGGACTCGTTCCCATTCCGGATCTGGCGGTCGATGCCCTGCGAAAGGCCTATCCCGAAATTGACACGTTTTTTCCAATGCAGCATGCGGTTGATCCCGACGATCGCTTTACAAGCAGATTTTTTGAGCAGCACCGAAAGGAGGTATCGAGAATGGCAGCAAGGGCGGGATAACATCTCGGGCCGAGTTGCCCAGGCATTGATTTCTGCCTACATTTTGGCTTGGCCAAACGATACCAGATCCCAGCAGTCTCAGGATTCATCCACTCCTAATTCAATCAGTGTTTTCGTTTTCCGGGACCCGATTCGTAGTCCTTTAACCCTTCGTCTTGGGTTTATCCCTTTGCCTTCGGCGCCACATACCCCTCCGGCAACTTCGCGCCCTCGCCAAAAAAGAACTGCTCCAGCTGTTCTTCCATGATCTTCTGCGAATTCGGATCGAGCGGATTCAACCGGTATTCGTTCATGATCATCTTCGAATGCTCGATCCACAATTTCCACGCGTCCTTCGACACGTTCTCGTACACGCGCTTCCCCAACTCCCCGCGCCACGGCACGCGATCCAGCCCCGGCAAATCCTTGTCAAACTTCACGCAATGTACCATTCGCGTTCCAGCCGCAGCCGGTGGATGCGAAGGTGTCTCAGGTCCGCACTCGTCATTCGCCACAGCTTCCTCCCATGCATCAGTCGAATCTTAACCTTACTTCATCTGCTTCCAAATTCCCACTTCCAGCAAAGCAGTGAGTCGATTTCGGCTAGGTCCGTGATCAGCGACCGATAGGCCTCAGCGAATCCGCTATGATGAGGCCGTCGCATGAAAAGCTCTGATACTAAATTGCTCCGGCTGATCGCGATATTCAGGCTGCTCAAGGCGGCACTTCTGATCGCTGTTGCTGTGGGCGCTCTCAGGCTGGTTCACACCGACGTAGCGAGCTTCCTGGAAAAGTGGGTTGCAAGGTTCGGTCTCGATCCGGGCAGCCGTTATGTTGGTCGGGTCATTCTGGAGGCGGCTACCCTCACTCCGAATCGGATTAAGGATCTCGCAGTCGGCAGCTTTATTTACGCGGGACTCTTCCTGACCGAGGGAGTCGGACTTTGGCTGGTGAAGCGTTGGGCCGTTTGGTTCAGCATAATCATCACGAGCTCGCTGCTCCCGGTGGAAGTTCACGGAATATACTGGCATCCAACTTCGGCAAAAGTTTTCGTGCTCGTGATCAATATTGCCGTGGTGGGATTCCTTCTCTATCGCATCCGGGGCCAACATACCGACTAGTATGACAACCACGAGAAATGGTTGGAGCAACCGGACCGTTCCCAGCGTCCGGCCTACCCGAGACCTGAATCACCACTTCCAGAAATTCGCGAACTGTCTAAGCAGCGCCTTAGCGCCAGCCTGCTTGCAGTCCAGCCTGCAGCCGATTCGCCACTTGTTCCTCAACTGAAGTAAGATTCCTCCGGCCTTCTTCGCGATCCTCTCGAAAGGAAACTCTCCCATGCCAGGCATCACCACACTGTTCTGGGATATCGGCGGCGTCATCCTCAGCAACGGCTGGGACCGCAACTCCCGCAAGGCAGCCGCCGATACATTTCAACTCGACTGGGAGGAATTCCAGGATCGCCACGACCTGAGCTTCCCCGCATTCGACGCCGGCCAGATTACGATCAATGAATATCTCGATCGCACCCTCTTCTATCGCCCCAGAAAATTTTCTCGTGAAGAATTCACCGCCTTCATGTTCGCGCAATCCAAGGAGTATCCCGGCTCCCGCGCCATTCTCGACGCCGTAGCGCAAACCAAAAAATACTTCGTCGGCGCCATCAACAACGAACCTCTCGAACTCAATCAATATCGCATCGAAGCCTTCAACCTTCGCAAAAGTTTCCAGGTCTTCTTCAGCTCCTGCTACGTTCACTCGCGCAAGCCTGAAGCAGGCATCTTCAAAATCGCCCTCGCCGTCACTCAGCGCCAGCCCGAAGAATGTGTCTTCGTCGACGATCGCCCTCTCAATCTCGAAAGTCCGCGCCGCCTCGGCTTTTCCGTTATTCACTTTCAGTCCCCAGACCAGTTGCGAACCGACCTGCGATCCCTTCAGGTTGAGGTATAGTTTTCGAGGCGCGTACCCGGCCAGTTGCCGCGTACCCAGTTCGAGGAGAATGCATGGCTGCAGAGTCCATCTCAACCAATCCCAGTTACGGCGGCGCCAGCGATCCTTGCGCCATCGTTCTTTTTGGCGCATCCGGCGATCTCGCCAAGCGCAAAGTAATTCCCGCGATGTTCGATCTCGCCGCGCACAATTCTCTCGGGTCGCGCTACGGCATCATCGGATTCGCGCGCACTCCGATGAACGACGACAGTTTTCGCTCCGCCACCAGCGAAGCCGCCAAAACCATGTCGGACATTGGTCCCGTCGATCCCGCAAAGTGGAGCGACTTTTCTTCCAACCTTTTCTACTGTGCCGGCGATTACAAGGATCAGAACGCCTACGTGCAACTTACTAAGCGCCTAGCGGAAATCGACGCGCAAAAAAATCTCGGCGGTAATCGTCTCTTCTACCTTTCCACCCCGCCCGAAATCTACCCCGATATCGTTGAGCAACTCGGCCGCGCCGGTTTATCCCGCCCCGCAAGTGCAAAATCATGGGTCCGCATCATCATTGAAAAACCCTTCGGGCGCGACCTGGCCTCCGCTCACGAGCTCAACCAGATCGTCCACAACGTCTTCGAAGAGCAGCAGGTCTACCGCATCGACCACTATCTCGGCAAAGACACCGTTCAAAATCTCCTCGTCTTCCGCTTCGGCAACGGCATCTTCGAACCGCTGTGGAATCGCAATTACGTGGATAACGTGCAAATCACCGCCGCCGAAACGCTCGGCGTCGAACGCCGCGGCGGCTTTTACGAAACCGCCGGTGCGCTCCGCGACATGATCCAGAGCCACGTTCTGCAACTCACTTCGCTCGTCGCCGTCGAGCCTCCCGCTTCCTTCGACGCCACGGCTGTGCGCAACGAAAAACTAAAAGTTCTCCAGTCCATTCGCCCTTTCGACCTCGAAATGGTCGCGCAGTCCGTCGTCCGCGGCCAATACGCGCAGGGAACTATCGGCGGCAAATCCCTCCCTGGCTATCGCGAAGAACAAAACGTCAGCCCGCAATCGCGCACGGAAACTTTCGTGGCCGCCAAACTCCTCATCGACAACTGGCGCTGGGCCAATGTCCCGTTCTATCTCCGCACCGGCAAACGCCTCGCCAAACGCACCACCGAAATCGTCATCCAGTTCAAGGGCGCTCCGCATGTGGTCTTTCGCGGCCGCGAATCCGAAGCCAACCGCCTAATTCTCAATATTCAGCCCGATGAAGGTATCTCTATCTCTTTCGGCGCTAAGCGCCCCGGCACCGAAATGAGCATCGGCAACGTCAATATGAGTTTCAGCTACCGCGAGGGATTTGGCGATTCTTCGCGCAGTGCGTACGCTACCCTCGTCAACGATTGCTTGCGCGGCGACGCCACGCTTTTCGATCGCGGCGACAGCGTCGAAGCCGCATGGTCTCTCGTCGATCCGATTCTCGACGTCTGGAGCGCCGCTAAAACTGCGGCCGTTCCCAAGTACCCGTCCGGAAGTTGGGGCCCGAAGGAATCCGATGCTTTGCTCGAACGCGATGGCCGAAAGTGGCATACTCCGTAGTCTTAGCTTCGCGGCCCTTCGCAAAGTTTTTCGTTTCACCTTTCATTGGGGGATCTCGTGATACTGGCCGGTGACGTCGGCGGCACAAAATGCAATCTCGCGCTTTTTTCCGAAAGAGGCGGCAGACTCACATCGGTTTTCAAGCAGCGTTTCCGCAGCAAGGATTTCGCCACCTTCGATCTCATCGCAAAAGAATTTTCCCGCATAGCCGCAACGCATCTCGGTGATGAAAAAATCCGCGCAGCAGGCTTTGGCATCGCCGGTCCCGTCATCAACAATCGTGTCCGTGCCACCAATCTTCCCTGGACTGTTGACGCTGCCGTCCTCTCCCAGGAACTGGCCATCGAACACATAATTCTCCTCAACGACCTCGGCGCCTGGGGACACAGCATCGAATATCTCGATCCCGCCGATTTCGCCGTTCTGAATCCCGGCTCTCCAGAAATCGGCGGAACACGCGCGCTGCTCGCCGCGGGCACCGGCTTGGGCGAAGCTTTTCTCGTCTGGAATGGCACCCGCTATCAAGTCGGCGCATCCGAAGGCGGCCACTCCGATTTCGCTCCGCACACCGAAAAGCAAATTGAATTGCTTCGTTTCATGCGCCGCCGCGCTCCGCAAGTCAGTTTTGAGCTGATTCTTTCCGGCCGCGGCTTTCTCACCATCCATGAATTTCTCAATCCTTCCGTCAAACACGCTACTTTCGCCGATCCCGACGCCGATCCCGCTCCGGAAATCACCCAGAACGGCCTCAACAAAACTTGCCCCGTCTGCGTCGAAACCATCGATCTCTGGACCGACATCTACGGCGCCGAAGCCGGCAATCTCGCCCTCAAAGTCCTGGCAATCGGCGGCGTTTACGTAGCCGGTGGCATCGCTGTTAAAATCCTGGAAAAAATGAAAGACGGTGCCTTCTTCAACTCCTTCAAAGACAAATGGCATTTCGAAAATCTCTTGAAAAATATCCCCGTCTCCGTAATCCTCAATGAAAATGCCCCTCAACTAGGCGCTGCCTACGAAGCCCTCCGCCTCGTCCAAAAATAAACACTCCCTCCCGCAAGCTGTACAGCGAAAGATCTCAGGGCAAAAATCAACCCATCGCTATCCGTTGCGGACCAGATCCCTATTGCCATCGCCACCGCGCCAGGCCGTTCGACTCAAGCACCACCGCCGCGCCACGCAACGTAACAACCACCGCAACGTCAAAAACGTAAGAAGCATATCGAAGTAAGCCCCCAGCAACCTTTGGGAAACATCGGCCACCAATTCCTGCAGCACGCGAACTCGCTCTTGCTACTCTCTTCCCATGCAATGGCCCACCACCTCCCTCGACGATTGGAAACCCGTCTCCCGCCCCGTCGCCATCATTGCCATCGCCTTCTATCTCCTCTTCCTTCTCTACGCTGCGAACAACCGCTCCGGTTTCTTGTTCCTCGATTTCGCAAATCTTGCCATCCACGAAGCCGGCCATCCGCTTTTCGGCATTCTCGGCGGTGGCGCGGAAACCGACTTCGGCTACACGCTCATGGTCCTCGGCGGGACTCTGCTCGAACTCATCGTCCCTCTCGCCTGCGCCGCTTATTTTTTCTTCCGCCGCGAATCCACCGGCACCGCCTTCTGCGCATTCTGGTTCTTCGAAAACTTTCTGTACATCGGCACCTACATGTCCGACGCCCGCACCAGCGCGCTCCCTCTCGTCGGCTCCGGTGACAGCGACTGGGAAGTCCTCTTCACCGAATGGAACCTCCTCCTTCACGACACCCAGATCGCCCACGTCACCCGCAGCCTCGGCTGGCTAGGCATGCTGGCCTGGGTTGCCTGGTTCGCCTACCGCGCCTTCCGCCGCCCGGGTGTTGAGCATAACTGTTCCCAAGAATTTCTCCCGTAGTCACGATACATCGCGCCCTATCGTGCGGGCGCATCGCTTCGAGCAGGTGCGCACTTGTCTGCTAATCCGACTACACGTCCGGGCGGAGTGAGCGAACAAGCCTCCCGGCATACTGTGAGCCACGAACGGACTTCGTTCTCAGAAAACCTTGCACTTTTGTACTTCCGCACGCAGCCCTGTACCGCCCCACTCTTGTATTGTGCGAAACTCTCTCCTATGAGCGGCAATCCTCTCCACCTCGACGTCAACGAACAGATCGAATGCGCGCACACGCTCGCCGCGCGCTTCTACACCGATCCCGCCATTCTTGAAATCGAGCGCGACAAAATTTTTCGCCGCACCTGGCAGCTTGTCGGCACCCTCGACCACCCCTGCGGCGAAGTCAACGGCGAGAAGAAAACCATCTCCGCTCCGGAAAGTTATTTCACCGCTGACGTCGCGGGCGAACCGCTGCTTGTGGTTCGCGACAAGGCCGGAACTCTTCGCGCCTTCAGCAATGTTTGCCGCCACCGCGCCGGACCGATCGCTCTCGGCAGCGGCTGCAAAAATGTTATGCGCTGCCAATATCACGGCTGGACCTACACGCTCGACGGCCGCCTCATCGGTACGCCCGATGTCGAAGGCGTCGAATTTTTCGACCGCAGTACCATGGGTATGGTTCCAGTGCGTTTGGAGACTTGGGAGAAATTCATCTTCGTCAATTTCGATCGGCACGCCCAACCACTTGCAAATTATCTGGGCGAAATTCCCACCCAGGCCCGCGGCTTCCAATTTGCCGGGTTACAATTCGCCGAGCGCCGCGACTATGTCCTCGATTGCAACTGGAAGGTGTACGTCGACAACTATCTCGAGGGCTATCACATTCCCATCGCGCATCCCGGCCTAATGCGTGAAATCGATTACGCGCAGTACCGCACCCATACCTTCCGCTATTATTCGCAGCAGTTCGCGCCAATTCGCGCCATGAAAACAGAAGACGCCGGTGAACGTTTCTACGCGCCCGGTGCGGGTTTACAGCAAGCACTCTATTTCTGGATTTTTCCGAACTTGATGCTCAACATTTATCCCGACAATATTTCCACCAACGTGATCGTTCCACTCGCAACCGAAAAAACACTCACAATCTTTGAATGGTTTTTCCACGACGCCGATCAATCCAAAACCCGCGAACGCATCGAAAAAGCCATCGCCTTTAGCGACGAAGTCCAGCAGGAAGACATTACCCTTTGCGAAAATGTGCAACGCGGCCTCCGCTCCTCCACCTACGACCGCGGCCGCTACTCCGTCAAACGCGAAAACGGCGTGCACCACTTCCACATGCTGCTAAGCGAATTCCTCGGCCGGAAATCAGCAAGCAGCGCGCAAAAGGAATAACGCAGAGATCGCCGAGCCCGCAGAGAACCAGACGGACGCCATTCTTTCCTTCCGTATTCGCCTTTGCCAATCGCAAGTTGCGCGGCGACGGGGTCCAAACCAGCCGGAGTGCGCTCGATTTCAGGGGACCAAGGCCTCTCGAAAAACATTGATACCAAACGGCTACATGCAATTTGCTCAGGCCACAGGCGGCCACTGCGATCCGCTTTGCTTCGACCCAAGCTCGCGGAAAAATCGCGACTACCGAATCGTGAAAATCGATCACGAAGAAATTCTTTGTAATTGCCGCATCAAGGTTGTTTCTGAAATTTGCGCGCCGAGCTTTCGCGCGCCGGTATTGCAGACCGTTGAACGCGCGTCAGCAGTCCGCGAATCCTGAAAAAAGCGGGATCCGAATCCGATTCCCAAACTCGCTATTCACTACTCGCCTCACGGCTTGGCCGGGGCGGGAGCCGGAGTCGCCGGCGCGGTGGACTTGTTGAAATCGAAATTCACTTTGGGAGCAGTGCGCGCGCCTTCTTCGGTTTTGAAATAAGCGTCGTTGCGCGTAAAGCCGGCCATGCTGGCGACCAGGCTGTTGGGGAAGAGTGAAATGTAGGTGTTGTAGTCCTGTATGGCTTCGTTGTAGCGTCGGCGCTCTACAGCGATGCGATTTTCCGTTCCGGCAAGTTCGTCCTGCAAGCGCAGAAAATTTTCGTTGGACTTGAGCTGTGGATAATTTTCCGTGATCACCAGCAAGCGGCTGAGCGCGGAATCCAATGCGCCGTTGGCGGCGATTTTATCAGCGGGAGTTCTGGCTCCGATTAATGCGGAACGCGCTTGCGCGATTTCGCTGAACACTTGTTCTTCGTGAACGGCAAAACCCTTTACGGTCTGTACGAGGTTAGGAATTAAATCGGCGCGGCGCTGCAGGACGACATCCACTTGCGCCCACGCGGCGTTGACGGCTTCGCGCTTGATGGCCATCTGGTTGCGTCGGCCAACATAGGAACTGCCCAGAATGAGGGCGAGGATCAGCAAAATAACTACGATGATCAAACCGATTTTCATTACCTTCTCCTTGTACATCCCTTGCGATTTATCGTTCAGAATTTTTGTCGTTTTACGCGTTGCCATTCGTGTTTTGGTACCAGAGCATCGAGCGCGTGAATCACAAATTCGACGGCTTCGAGATATTTGCCGTAAGCGCGCGTAATTTCTGAATGCGCATGATTGTCGCGCAGTGCGCGGCCAAGCTCAAAGACGGAAGCTTCCGCGCCGGTCAATTCTTCGATCCGGTGATAGACGGCGCTCTTATCCGAAGGAGAATCTTCGCCGAGCGCGATCAAAACGTGGCGCAGCAGAACGGTAATGCTGGAAATGGATTTGCCGTAAATTTCGCGCAGCTGATGCTCGTCGTCTGAAGCGCGCAGAAAATGGTCGCGGAGTTTCTGCAGCGCGGTGCGCAGTTCGTGTTCGACTTGCGCGCGATGCAGGTTCATCGGAACTTCGATGCCCGCGACAGGATCGTCGCCAAAAAGAACCCGATGCGCCTGCCCGATGTCCAGCAATTCGATGGCGAAAACATCGGCGGAATGAATTAATTCTTCCTGCGTGAAAATGCGCGGAGCCGGTTCGCGGAGTTGTCCGCTCCACCAGCGAACCACGGCAGCGATACGTGAAAGTTCCGCGGCTTTTGCGGATTTCAGCACGCACAAAAGATTCAAATCCGATTTGTGCGTGTGAAAATCGCCGCGCGCCGCGGATCCATACAGCACAATGGATTGCAGATTTTCTCCCGCAGCTTCAGCCAGCCTGCGTACGATTTCCGTTAATTTTTCTTCGCGTGCTAGCATGCCATCCTCATTTACGCAAAATCGTTCCCAAAACATTTCACCAACTGCCAGAAGCCCCGCCTCCGCCACTCGATCCTCCACCAAAGCCGCCAAACCCTCCACCGCCTCCACTTCCGCCAAATCCTCCGCCACCCCAACTGCTGCCGCCACCCCCGCCCCGCCCGCCGCCGCCGCTCATCAGAAACGGAAGGATCCACCAGCAACCGCTCATGCCGCCGCCACGGTTTCCCGAAGCCATGGAAGTCATGGAGCCAAAAATTCTGAGAACTATAAAAACAATTATGAGAAGCACGAACGGATTAATCGGCGAACCGCGCTGGCGCGAAGTGTTCGCGAGCGGGCGAGTCGGCGGTTGGCCGGAGAGTGTGACGCCGCGATCGTCAGCAATATATTTTGCGAGTTGCCAGGCAGCGACTTCGATTGCCGATCCGTAATCATTTTGCCGGAGGAAGGGAACCATGGCGCGGCCGGCATCGCCGGCGCGAGCGTCATTGATAATTGGCTCGATACCGTAACCGACTTCGATCCTATATTTACGATCGTTGGGCGCGACGAGAAGCAGAACGCCGGAGCTTTCTTTTTTGGAGCCCACTCCGAGGTGTTTGAAAAGATCCACGGCGTAATCTTCCACGGGGCGGTCGTCGAGAGACTTAACGGTGACGATGGCCATTTGCGCGCCGGTTTTTTGTTCCAGCTCGGTGCAGAGTGTTTCGAGGCGTTGCTTGGTAGCTTGCGGAATGACTCCGGCGAGATCGCTGACGTATCCGGTCGGCGAAATTTTGTTGATGTCGTCGGCGAATGCGGTTGCCGCCCCAAAAAGAACAATTACGAAAGCAAAAAGAATCGAACGGCGGGCATGCGTCATGGAGGGTTGGAGCACAATCCTCTTAAACCGAAAGCGAGATTTGCGACGACTGGAATAAGCATCGCGATTTTCGAACAAAAGTGCAAGCGAGCGGAAAATGGGAACGTTAGCTTGATTCTCCCGATAGGGGAAAAGAAGAAAAAAGAGAAAGAAAGATAAAACCGAGAGAAAAGATAACGGTGAGGCGCAGCGAAACGTGGAGAGATCACGCTGGGACAGCTAACCGGACTGGACTTTAGTACAGTACTGCGCTGGAAAACGCGGCGAGGGAAGGAGGCATCCAACGATAAAATTGAATAGGAGAAATTGTGGAGCGTTCCCTTAACCCCGCGCGACGGTATCGGTATGAGTGGGGGAAGCACGCTCCTGTGATCGCAGCGTTGGTATTTTCCCTTCTTGGCAGTTGTCCGGTGATGTTCGCGCAATGCAATTCCTTGAAAGCTGGAGAGACGTTGTGGGTGCGGCTGCTGGAGCCACTGTCGTCGTATAGCGGAAAAGCGGGCGACCAGATTCATGCGATGGTGATCGAATCGCCGGTGTGCAATGGTTCGGAACAGATTGCGGCCGGGACGATCGTGGAAGGCGAAGTTGCACGAGTCACGAAAGTGGGAATGGGATTGGTGCATGAGACGGCGTCGTTGCGGGTGCAGTTTAAGAGTTTGCAGATGCCGGACGGAAACAAGATAGCAATCGCGACGCATCTGCTGGAAATCGACAACGCGCGGGAAAAGGTGAAGAACGGAATTATTCATGGCGTGAATGCAACCGACACTCCGCAGGGAAGAATCACCAACCGGCTGCGGCATCTGCCCACTTGGAATCCTTACAGTGATTTTACGCTGCTGGCGTACCGCACCGCGTTTCCTATGTTTCCGGAACCGGAAATTTATCTGCCGCGAGGAAGCGATTTGAAACTGGAGCTGGCGGATGGGATCTCACTGCCAGAGCGCGCGGAGCATGAGCCGGAAAATAACCGCCCGGACGAAATTGCGAAGGCGGTGCTGGAAATTACGGCGCCCGAGTTGCCGGTGCGGACAACCACGCGCAACGGCCAGGCCGCGGATATTGTGAACGTGGCGCTGCTGGGAAGTACCAGCCAGATGGATGCGGCATTTCGCGCCGCGGGATGGAAAAACGGCGATGCGATGTCAACGCGATCGGTGCTGCGGCAGATGCATGCGTTCCTGTCGTTCAAGAATTATCCGAGCGCACCGATTACCACGCAATTGATGGATGGCCAACGCATGAGCCAGACGTGGGAAAAAGGGCTGGACAGCTACGCAAAGCGCGAGCATTTGCGGGTGTGGGGCCGGAATGACGTGATCGAAGGGCAGACCGTGTGGCTGGGAGCGATGACCCGGGAAACCGGAGCGGCGCTGTCTGTACGGCAGCACAAATTTATTCATCACATTGATGCGGAAATGGATGACGGGCGCGGAATCATGGTGCGGGATTTGCGGCTGGCGGGATGCGTGGCGGCGGTGTACTACGTGCAGCGCCCGCAGGCGGCACATGCGGCAATGAACGCGACAGGCGATGCGATGCGAACGGACGGTTCGCTGGCGGTGGTGGAATTGAAGAATTGCGAGAATCCAGTGTTTGAGCAGGCCAGCCAAGCGCCTGCGGTGCAATCGCGTCCGCGTTCGAAGTTCGCGCGATATTTGCGGATGCAGGTGTTGAGCTTTCGAAGCGATCTGATTCGCGGGAATATTTTGTACGGGGGATTTGAATTGACGCGGGTGGCGGTGCGAGCGCGGCGGAATCATAGCGAGAAAGCGATGCTGGCGCGCAAGGGCGAAGTGAACATTGCGTATCCAGGCCGCGTGGCAATTGGCGATGCGGACGCGCCGGTGAGTACATCGCTTGCCGACTGCGACGATTGAGTCGAAGTAATTTCCAAAATATCATTTCCATTTTTTGTCCGCCTGCGGTATGCGCGGCGACGCGACAGCTCGCGGTGTTGCTGCACGCGACGTTTAGCGCAGAGGGCAGAGAGCACCAGGAGATTTCTACGACGAAATTGTCAGGCCGGAGGAGCGGATGACGGCTGCGCGACGGCTAGTTCGTTTTCCCAGCGCGCGATTACGGCGCTGGCGAGGCAGTTGCCGGTGACGTTGACGGAGGTGCGGGCCATATCGATGAGGGCGTCGACGCCGAGGATGACGAAGATGGGTTCGGTGGGGAGATGGAAGGCGGATAAGGTCGCGGGGAGAACCACGAGAACGGCGCGAGGGACTCCTGCAAGACCTTTGCTGGTGAGCATCAACGTGAGCACCATGAGGAGCTGCTGCGACCAGGACATGTGGATGCCTGCGGCTTGGGCAACGAAAATCGAAGCAAGCGCGAGGTAAAGAGTCGAGCCGTCTAGATTGAAGCTGTAGCCTGCGGGAATTACGAAAGCGACAATGCGGCGCGGGACGCCGAAGGCCTCCATACACTCCATGGCTCGAGGCAGAGCGGCTTCGGAGGTGCTGGTGGCGAAAGCGATGGTTGCGGGTTCGGCTACGGCGGCGAGAAAGCGTTTCAGCGGGATGCGCGCGAAGATTGCCATGGGAAGAAGTACCAATAATAGGAAAGTGATCAGCGCGCCGTAGGCGGTGAAGAGAAGTTTTCCGAGTGGCAGAAGAACAGCGATGCCCATGTGGCCTACGGTATAGGCCATGGCGGCGCCGACTCCGATGGGAGCGAAGTACATGACGATGTTGGTGAAGCGGAACATGACTTGAGTTACAGATTCGGCGAAATTGAGGATTGGCTTTTGGAGCGGCTCGGGGACGCGGGTAAGCGCGATGGCGAAGAGTATGGCGAAGACGGCCACTTGCAGGATTTGGTTTTCTGCTGCCGACTGGACGATGTTTTCGGGAAAAATGTGCAGGATGAAATCGCTCCAGTGGAGCGGAGCTGGTTGTGGTGCGCTCGGTATCGATGAACTCGCGGAAATGACCAGGCCTTCGCCGGCTTTGGTGAGATTGATGGCGGCGACTCCGAGGAAGAGTGCGATGGTGGTGACGGCTTCGAAGTAGACGAGGCTCTTCCAACCGATGCGGCCGACTTTGCGTAGGTCGCCGTGGCCGGCGATGCCGGTGATGAGAGTGCCCAGGATGAGCGGGGCGACGATGACTTTGATGAGGCGGAGGAAGATGTCGCTCAGCACGCGGAGTTGTACGGCGAAGGCGGGAGAGTCGAGGCCGAGTTCGAGACCGGCAAGCATGGCGAAGAAGATCCAGAAGGTGAGGGAGCGATTGCAAAGGCCGGCGATGGCGAGGAGGAGAAGACCGACGCTACGAACGGCGATAAGGGATTTGTGATGGGGAAACGGAATTAGGAGCAGGCAGCCTGCGAAGAAGAGGAGGAGTCCGGCGGCGAGAAGGATTTCGAATGACCGTGAATATTCTTTTGGCAAGCCGGAGCCTCGTGAAGTGCTGGATGAGAACGGACATCATAGCTGAGAAAGGGCGGGCGGCGGCAGAAAGGCGCTGCTACACTTCGAGCATGCCGAAAATAATACATTTTGAGTGTTCGCGATGCGGGGCTACGGTGTCTGCGGCGCAGCCGCAGACGGTTTGTTCGAAGTGTGCGGGATCTTTGTACGTACGGTATGACTTGCGGCCGATGCGTGGGGAGGCTGGGCGAGCGCAAGTTTTGCGCGATGCCAGTCAAGGCGAGCGCGTTGCCAGGGAAACACTGAACGGAAATTCGGCGCTTCCGGGGGCGTGGGCTGGGATGTGGCGATATCGATCGGTGTTGCCGGAGGTGCAGCCGGTGACGCTGGGCGAAGGATGGACTCCGGTGATTCAGAGCCGGCGATATAAGAATGTTGTGGTGAAAGAAGAGGGAGCGAATCCTACCGGAAGTTTTAAGGCGCGCGGTTTGGCGCTGGCAGTGACGATGGCGAAGGACTACGGCTTGAAGAAGCTGGCAGTGCCGTCGGCGGGGAATGCAGCGGGAGCGCTGGCGGCGTACGCGGCGGCGGCGAGAATTGAAGCAAATATTTTTATGCCGAAGGACGTGCCGTTCGCGAATTATGTGGAAGCAAAAATGTATGGCGCGAATGTGACGCTGGTGGATGGATTGATTTCGGACTGCGGACGAATGGTCGCGGAACGCAAGGAAAAGGAAGGATGGTTCGATGTATCCACTTTGAAGGAGCCGTTCCGGATTGAAGGAAAAAAGACCATGGGATACGAGTTGGTGGAGCAGCTCGGATGGAAATATCCGGCGGCAGTGTTCTATCCGACGGGCGGCGGAGTGGGATTGATTGGAATGTGGAAAGCGTTTGCGGAGCTCGAAGAGTTGGGCTGGGTCGCGCCGGGAAAACGGCCGAAGATGATTGCGGTGCAGTCGGCGGGATGCGCGCCGGTGGCACGGGCCTTTGATGAGAATGCCAAGGTGAGCCAGTTGTGGGAAAACGCGGCGACGTTTGCTTCTGGATTGCGTGTGCCGAAACCGTATGGCGATTACATCATGCTGGAGATTTTGAAAGAGTCGAACGGCGTGGCGCTGGCGTTTTCAGATGAAGTGATTCTGGAGTCGTTGAAAGACTGGGCGAAGAATGAGGGGATTTTTCTTTCGCCGGAGGGAGCGGCGGCTACGGCGGCGTACGATCATTTGTTGAAGACGGGATTTTTGCGGCCGGAGGATCGGGTGGTGTTGTTCAATACCGGAGCGGGGTTGAAGTATACGGATGTTACGGCGGAGGCGGCGGGGATTGCACGGCCGAGTTGAGTGGAGTCATGGCGGAGTCTCGCGTCGCCCAGGCTGTGCTATTAAGCCGCGAATTGGATGATGGTGTAGGAGCGCGCGGGGAGTTCGAGGCGCGTGCGCTTGTTTGACATGGCTGGCTTGTCGAAGGGTTTTGGCGTGACGTTTTGCGGAGCTTCGAAGCCGTTGCGAGCTTTCAGGTCGTTGCCGGTTAGCGTGAGCGAATCGAGGACGCGCGATGGAGCCACATCTTCCCACAGCAATTCGACTTCGCGGTTGTTTGCGAGATCACGATTGAAAAGAAAAACAGAGAATCTTCCAGTGACTTTGTCGAAGGTGCCGGATATGTCTACGTATGGAACGGTTTCGGAGGCGGAGCCGCCGCGGTTCGAAGCGGAAGCAGAAGACGCGATGTCGTAGGTGGGTGACTCGACGGCCGCGTTCAGGGCAGCCCCGTGCGCGTACTGCAGAGCCCACGCGTATGGATAATATATCGTCTGACGATAGAAGCCGGTGGCGTCGGTCATGATGGGTGCGATGACGTTGATGAGCTGTGCGAGGCAGGCGGCCTTCACGCGATCGGAATTGCGAATGAGTGTGTTGATGAGGCCGCCGACGAGCAAGGCGTCTTCGAGATTGTAGATTTCCTCGAGCAGATGCGGCGCGACTTGTTTGTTGCCATCCACGTCGGCGCCGGAATTCTTGCGGTACCAGACATTCCACTCGTCGAAAGAGAGCCACAATTTTTTGGGGGAATGCATGCGGCCCTGCACGTAATCACAAACGGCGCCGACTTGCATGATTTGACGATCCATGGCGAGATTCAGCGCCATATATTTCGTACTGTCGCCGCCGGTTTCCTGCGAATTGCCGTAATAGCGATGCAGGGAGATGCCCTCAACGTAGTCGAAGCATTGTTCAAGGACCTGGCGGTCCCATTCGAGATAAGTGGGCATGGAGGGGCCGCTGGAACCACACGCGATGAGCTTGAGAGAAGAATCCACGTCGTGCATCTGGCGGCCTGCGTCGGCTGCTTTCATTCCATACTCGGGGGCGGTCATGTGGCCGATCTGCCATGGGCCGTCCATTTCGTTGCCGAGGCACCAAAGCTTGACGTTGTGAGGTTCGGTAATCCCATGTTCGTGGCGCAAGTCGCTCCACTTGGTGCCTTTTTCGACGTTGCAATATTCGACAAGAGCGGCTGCCTGTTCGGGAGTGCCGGTGCCAAGGTTGAGTCCCATGAGCGGTTTTGCGCCGGTGAGTTTGCACCAGGCCATGAATTCGTTGGTGCCGAATTGATTGGTCTCGATCGAGTCCCAGGCCTTTTCCAATTTGCGCGGACGATCTTTTTTCGGGCCGACGCCGTCGAGCCAGTTGTAGCCGGAAACGAAATTCCCGCCGGGATAGCGAACCATGGGCACGCCGAGATGTTTGATTTCGTCGGCGATGTCGGTGCGGAAACCGTTCGAATCGGAAAGTCTGGAGCCGGGATCGTAAATACCTTCGTAGATGGCGCGGCCGAGATGCTCGAGAAAAGAACCGAAGATGTTGCGATCGAGCGGGGGCATGGTGCGGCGGGAATCAAGGTAGACACGCGTCGTGGCGTTGGCGGGCGCTTGAGCGAAGAGCGATTTGCCGAGAAGCAGGTTTGCTGAAGCGCCCACGGTTGCGGTCATGGTGTTTTGCAGGAAACGGCGTCTGGGAATATGAGCCATGTTAGTTGCCTCCGCTGATTTGAAAGACCCTCGAATTGTAAACTGCTAGTGCGCGATGCCAACCGCCCTCGGGGGCTAAAAGTCCCACCGTTGTATCAACTTTATCGGCACGACGGAAGCGTGCCCTACCGCCTACGCCGCTCCCCCTCTGTTGACTGATTCCGAGATGTGAATTAGCTCGGGAAGAATTTTGCCGAGCGGCGATTGAGACGGCTGGCCCATCGCAAAGTACAACTCGCGGTAGAGAGGATAGAGCCGGTCATAGACCGATTGAGCGGCGGGATCGGGTTGAAAGATTTTGTGCGAAGGGCAGATTTTGTCTTGAGCTTCTTCCACGGTGGAGAAAATGCCTGCGGCAAGAAACGCGAAGATTGCGGAACCGAGGCTGGTGACGCTGGAACTCGGCACCAGCACGGGGCGGCCAAGAATATTTGCGTACACCTGATTGAGAACCGCATTTTTCTGCGGAATGCCGCCGGCGTTGATGACGCGGCGAATGGTGACGCCGTGCTCGGACATGCGATCGAGAATGACGCGAGTGTGGAAGGCAGTGCCTTCGATGGCCGCGAAGAGTTCGTCCTGCGCGGTGCTTTGTAGATTCCAGCCGAGGGCCACGCCGCGCAAATTGGGATTGACGAGAATGGTGCGGTCACCATTGTCCCAGGTCATGCGCAGTAAGCCGGTTTGTCCAGGGCGGTAGGAATCGAGCCCCTGTGAAAGAGTTTGCACGTCGGTGGCTGCGCGTGTGGCGATGGCGTTGAAAATATCGCCGACGGCGGAAAGGCCGGCTTCGATGCCGGTTTGTTTTGGATGGACGCTGCCGGCGACAACGCCGCAAACGCCGGGCACCAGGTTGATGGCGGGCGTGATGCCGATGATGCATGTTGAAGTTCCGATGACATTGACTACGTCCTCGCATCGGCAGCCGGCACCGATCGCGTCCCAGTGTGCGTCGAAAGCGCCGACTGGAATGGGGATGCCGCCGCACAAGCCAAGTTTTTCCGCCCATCGCGGAGAAAGTTTTCCAGCGATCACGTCGGAGGTTGCGTAGTGCCCAGCGAGTTTCTCGCGGACTCCGGCGAGAAGCGGATCTACTTTGATTAGAAAATCTTCGGGCGGAAGGCCGCCGAGGGAGGCATTCCAGAGCCATTTGTGGCCCATGGCGCAGATGCTGCGCTTGGCATTGCGAGGATCGGTGATGCCGCAAAGTGTAGCGGCGACCATGTCGCAGTGTTCGAACGCGGAAGCACAGGCTTCGCGTTTCGCCGGATTGCGCCGTAGCCAGTGAAGAAGTTTTGCGAAGCCCCATTCGGAGGAATAAACGCCGCCGCACCATTCGATGGCCGAAAGTTTTTCGCGGCGCGCGACGGCGGTGATTTCGGCGGCTTCAGACTTGGCGCGGTGATCGCACCAAAGATAGTAGTCATCGAGAGGCTGCAGATTTTTGTTGACGGGGATGACCGAAGAGCCGGTGGTGTCGAGCGCGATGGCTTCGATTTCACTGCCGGGAACGGCGGCTTTTTGCAACGCGGCACGGGTAGCGGCGGCGAGGGCGTTCATGTGATCGGCGTGGGATTGCGTGGCGTATTCGGGGTCTTCGCGGCGGCGATGGAGTGGATATTCGGCCATAGCCGATGCCAGCAGTCCGCGCGCACTATCAACGATCGAGACGCGAACGTTTAATGTGCCGAAATCAACGCCGGCAATGATGGCCATAGATGAGTCCTGTGACTGCGCCGGACAAGCTGAACGATAGGATCACTCTTTGTCCTTCGGCTGGCCGTAAGACCTGGCGCTTCCGTGCTTGCGCAAAAAGTGTTTGTCAACGAGCGCGCCGGGCGCCGGAGTGGCGTGGGGGTGAATCTGCAGCGCGAAGTAGGCGAGCTTGGCGACGGTTTCCAGGAGTACTGCGTTTTGCGAAGCTTCGGCCGGAGTCGCACCCCAGGTGAACGGAGCGTGGTTTGCGACGAGCGCGGCGGGCATCTCGCTGGGATCGATATTCTTGAATAAGCGGGTGATGGCGTGCCCGGTATTTTCTTCGTAAGCTCCAGCAATGTCGCTGTCGGCGATTGTGCCGGTGACCGGAATTGCTCCGCGGAAATAATCGGCATGCGTGGTGCCGAGGCAGGGAATTGCTTTGCGTGCCTGTGCCCATGCAGTCGCGTATTCGGAATGGGTATGGCTGACGCCGCCGATTTTCGGGAAAGCTTGATAAAGAACGATGTGAGTTGCGAGATCGGAGGACGGGCGAAGATGGCCTTCGACAATTTTGCCATGCAGGTCGGTCACCACCAGATGTTCGGGCTTCATCGTTTCGTACGGGACGCCACTGGGCTTGATGACTACCAGGGAATCTTGGCGGGAAATGCCGCTGCAGTTGCCAAAAGTGTACAGAACCAGTCCGCGACGAACCAGCTCGAGATTGGCTTCAAGAACTTCTTCGCGCAGGTTGGGGAGAAGCATCAGTGGTCAGCCGAAGCGATAGAATTGTGTTTTGAATGTGATCGTTTGCCGGATGTGGTGACGATAAGAGAATGGATTCTTTTTGTCAATGCAGCCGCACCGCCTGAACCCGCTGAAAATGGCAACTCTGGCGCATTTTAGGCTTCGATTCGAAGTAGACTAACGGACGTGTCCCCGCTCGGGGCAGAAAAGTTTCGGCGGCGATGTCAGATTGCTCGGCGGATTTGGAGAAATGGCGAATGGCGAAGTTACCGGTCTTTGCAAAAGTGATTGCAGGAACACAACCGGGGTATCTGCATCCTGATTATCGTTCGTCGGTGAAGCGAGCGCCAAAGCGTCCATTGATCCTGCTGCCGCACTCGCTTTCAGAAAGAACCGGACCGGTCTTCGGGCAGGATTGCGTCAGCGCGACGGATTGCGATTTGACCGCGCAGCATACCGGCGCGCCACTGGGAGAAAGAATTGCGGTCAGTGGGCGGCTGCTGGACGAAGGTGGCAGGCCGGTGCGTGGCGCGCTGATCGAAGTGTGGCAGGCGAATGCAGCCGGACGCTATTTGCACAAAATGGATCAGCACAACGCGCCACTTGATCCGAATTTCAGCGGCTGTGGACGCACCCTGACCGACGCAGGTGGCCGTTACCGGTTTTTGTCGATCAAGCCGGGTGCGTATCCCTGGGGTAACCACGCCAACGCGTGGCGGCCCGCGCATATCCATTTTTCCGTTTTTGGCGATGGATTGTTAAGCCGGCTGGTGACGCAAATGTATTTCCCGGGCGATCCGCTCCTGGCGCTCGACCCGATCTACAATTCGATATCCAGCGAAAAGGATAAGCAACGGCTGATTTCGTCATTTGATCTTGCCACGACGACTCCGGAATTTGCGCTGGGCTATCGATTCGATATTGTGTTACGCGGGCGCGACGCGACGCCGACGGAAAAGTGAAATGACCTACGTGCCGACGCCATCGCAAACGGTTGGGCCATTTTTCTCGATTGGGCTTTCCGCGCTGTGCCGGGAAAAGATTGCGCGTGGGTCCGGTGAAGGGAAGCGCGTGGTAATTCGTGGCCGGGTTTTGGATGGCGACGACCAGCCTGTGCCGGATGCGGTGCTGGAAATCTGGCAAGCCGATGAAGCGTCGCGGGGCAACGTCGCTGAAGATGCGGACGCACGGCGGGAAAAAATTCCGCCTGGGTTTGGGAGAATTGCCACGAACGAGCGGGGCGAATTCGAATTCAGCACGATAAAACCTGCGCCACGACGTGACGAGGATGGATTGATGCATGCGCCGCATCTGGCCGTTGTTTTACTGATGCGTGGGCTGTTGCGGCATTTGTTGACCAGAGTCTATTTTGCTGGCGAAGTTGCGAACGCCGAGGATGCGGCGCTGAAACTTGTGCCGCCTGAGCGGCGGCAAACTTTGCTGGCGGAGCCTGCGGACGACAGCGCGAGTGAGCTATCGTGGGTCGTTCATTTACAAGGTGAACGGGAAACCGTTTTTTTTGAAGCATAGATCGGTGTAGATCGGTTTCTGCAATTGGTGGAAGAACCGGAAGCGAGTAGAATTACGCTCCGCAACGCGCAGCTCGTACTTCGAAAGGGAAAAGGTCGGTCAAGCAATGAAACTTCGCAGAATCGCGTCCGTACTGCCGCTGGGGCTGGTATTAGCGTGTTCCAATGTGTATTTGTTCGCAGGAAAACTGAAAATGGAAACTTCAGCGCATGCGGCGGAATCCGCCAAAGCGTACCTGGGCCGCTGGGATTTGACGCTGCGCGCATCGGACCGCGAGTTTCCTTCGTGGCTGGAGCTGCGCGAAGAAGGCGGACAATTGAAAGCTGAATTTGTAGGCCGCTGGGGAAACGCGCGGCCGCTTCCCAAAGTGGAATTGTCGAATGGCAAGTTGACGTTCGTTTCGCCCAAGGCGGAAGAAGACTTGCCCGTGGATATGGTGTTTGAAGGATTGCTGACCGGAAAGAAGTTGTCAGGAAAAGTGAACGGCCCGAACGGCGCGACCTGGGAATGGACAGGCGAGCGGGCGCCGTCACTCGAAAGAAAAACTCCTCCTAAATGGGGCAAGCCTGTCGCGTTGTTTAATGGAAAAGATTTAACCGGATGGAAGATGATCGGGAAAGGGAAAGCCGAGTGGAGAGTGGAAAACGGAATTTTGATCACCCCGGGAGAAGGCCCGGAATTGATCAACGGCTCGAAATTTGAAGATTTCAAATTGCACCTGGAGTTCAACTGCGGACCGACTTCGAACAGTGGCGTTTATTTGCGCGGGCGTTACGAAGTGCAGATCGAAACGGATTCCGCCGACGAAGGGCTGCTGCATCACACCGGCAGCGTGTATGGATTCATTGCTCCGTCGCCAGAATTGCCGCGTAAGTCGGGCGAATGGCAGACCTACGACATTACCTTGATTGGAAGGCGTGTAACGGTCGTGCAGAACGGCCAGACGGTGATTGACAACAAAGAAATTCCTGGAATTACGGGCGGCGCGCTGGACAGTTATGAAGGATTGCCGGGTCCGATTTATTTGCAGGGCAGCGAAAAGGGACACGTCCAGTTTCGCAACATCGTGGTCACACCGGCAGAAAAATAGCGCGGACGCGATGATTCAAATGCATGCACGCATGAAGTTTTCCTCGAATAGGAAAAAATGGCGCGCCCAAGGGGACGATCTTAGAACTTTTCTGGCTGAATTCGTGTCAATCCGGCCGCAGGCAGAGGTCCCCACTCAAATCGAAGCATTGATCTATTGAGATTTGTGATATACCATGGTATATATCACTAAGGAGGTGTCATGACTCGTACCGCCAAACTGTTTCGCAACGGTCGCAGCCAAGCGGTTCGCCTTCCCTCGGATTATCGGTTCGAAGGTTCCGAGGTGTTCGTGCGTCGCGATCCGGCTACGGGAGATGTGATCCTCTCGCGGCGCCCCGAATCGTGGGAGGATTTCTTTGAGCTGATGAGGGGCATCGACGTGCCCTCGGATTTTCTGGCTGAGCGTGACGACACGC
>WNFR01002925.1_pt1 | contig 25703 bp, 27 predicted proteins | sample 5400221 | NCBI WGS metagenome assembly WNFR01 (sample SAMN13153357, study PRJNA577476) | soil metagenome | isolation source: 40 cm soil under Madrone tree | place: USA:California | collected 2016-06-14 | reverse complement strand
GTGTTCGCGAACGCCAGTCTTTCGCACATGGCCCAATCGCTCGCCGTTGTGCAGGCGGCCAAGCGCAACAATCCGAATTTTGGTTATCGGTAACATGCTCCCGGTGTGCATATCGGACGATGAGCGCGCGGCAATGGCGCTGCTCCGCCGCCGCCTCGTGCACTACGCATTTCTGCCCAGCTATCGCGCTTACTGGAAGGAAGCCGGCTATGTCGACGAGATGTCGGACGTTGAGAAGGCGATCGCGGAAAACCGCCTCGGCGATGTCCCGAATTACCTGACTGACCGCTGGCTTGCCGACAACACCCTGCATGGACCGGCGCCAATAGTGCGCGAGGGCGTCGAGAAATGGCGCGCGGCCGGTGTCAATGCGCCGATCCTCGTCCCCAATTCCGTCACCGGAAATCAGATCACGGCACTGCAAGAGCTGTTCGCGGCATTCGCCCGGTGACCCGGTTGCGCTCGCACCATCCCGTGACAGGCGGTTCTGCCGAAAGCACTTAACTATCGATTATTTAACCTGACGGTCATCGCTGCATGCCGCCAGAGTGCCTCAGCACCGCTTATGCGGTCGTCGCCGACCCCACCCGTGGTGGCGATTCTCGCCCGACTCACCTCGGGTGAACCCTCGGTCATGGAGTTCGCCGAGCCCTTCGAGATGAGCCTTCCCGGCGTCTCCAAGCATCGAGCCATCTTATCCCCTTAGTCGAGCTGCGACAGGGGAGTTCAATGCCCCGGGTATTACAACTGAGGGGCCGGGTCTATACCGCGGACAGATCGATCGCGGCGATCAGCGGCTCGGTCGCCGGATCGTCGAGTGCTTTTCGACCTCTCTCACGGAATAAAACTGGATCGCAGGGTGTCTCATTTTACTATCGGGATGTGGATGACCCGAGAGGGCTACTTAGTTAACAGGAATGTGATTACGCAGTGAGCATCAGAGCGGCGATGATAGCGGGCACGCCGACCCGAACCTCGGTGGTGGACAGGTCGTTGCTGACGGTGGGCTGGGAATTGTCACGGCTGCCGCGCAGCCGTGTGTCTTACGGTGAGGCGATGCCAGACCGAGCCGCTCTGATCGAAGCGCAGATTCCTGGGTTGCGCCGTTTCGCCTGCGCGCTGCTGCGTGGTGATTCGGAAGGTGCCGACGATCTCGTGCAGGACACTCTCGAACGCGCGCTTTCCCGGTGGCACCTGCGGCGGAACGAAGGGAATGTGCGCGGCTGGCTTTACACGATCCTTTACAACCGCTTTTTGACTGACCGGCATCGTGCGAGGCGACGCGGCCCGCACGATGTCCTGTCGGAAGAGTCCGACATGCCGGGGATCGACGGCGGGCAGGACTCCGCGCTCGAGCACCGCGATCTGATCCGTGCCTTTTCGACGCTGAAGGATGAGCAAAGAGCGGTGCTGCTTCTAATCGGGGTGGAGGATCTCTCCTACGATGAGGCGGCGCGGGTGTTGGGCGTGCCGATCGGCACCGTGATGTCCAGGCTTTCTCGCGGCCGCGAGCGTCTGCGGCACTATATGCATGGCGGCATCAACGAAGACAGCCCGCGGCGGAGTGCGGCACTGAGGAGAGTGAAGTGAGGGCAGCGGGGAGGCCCGTTGAAGAGGACGACCTGCAGGCTCGGATCGACGGTCGCCTCACACCCGAACGCGCCGAGGTGGTCGACGCCTATCTTGCCGCGCATCCTGAGGAGCGGGAGCGGTGGTCGCAATATGCCGAACAGCGAGAGGCCTTGCGCGCTGCCTTCGGCGCGCAACCCGCCGGGCCCATACCGACACGCCTGCAGGTTTCTCACCTCCTCGCGCAGCGCCACCGCCGTCGGCATCGCCAGCTCGCTCGGGTCGCTGCGGCCGTTGCCTTGCTCGTTCTCGGTGGGGTCGGCGGCTGGACCGCTCGCGACGTATTACCGGGGCTTACCTCGTCGGCCTCGGCAATCCTCGCCAGTGCGGTCTTCGACGACGCCATTGCGGCGCACCGGACCTTCTCGGTGGAGACCCGCCACCCGGTCGAGGTGGGCGCCAACGAAGAGGCGCATCTCGTGCAGTGGCTGTCGAAGCGTCTCGGCCGCCGGCTGATCGCTCCCGATCTCACAGCGCTGGGTTTTCAACTGATGGGCGGGCGGCTTCTGCCGGCCGACAGCGGGCCCGCCGCGCTCTTCATGTACGAAAACGGCAAAGGGACCCGGCTGACCTGCTACTATCTTTCGGTCGATATCGACGGCGAAACCGAATTCAAGTACCGGGAGGAGAAGGGCACCAGCGCGTTCTATTGGGTGGAGGACGGGCTCGCCTACGCGATCGCCGCCAATACCGACCGCGATCTGTTGCTCAAGGTGGCGGAGGTCGTCTATCAGCAGAACTCTCCGGACGGCGCCCGAGCCAAGATTCCGCCGACACCCGGGAAGGCGAGCTGAGCTCTTCTTCGACGGGATGCTGCAACAGCGGCCACGCTATTCTCCTGCGGAATAAAGTCCGGTCTTCGCGAGTCGTAGATTTGGGGGATTTGCCCCCCGTCGCAATCCCCGAAGTGATGGTCGAGCCAGTGGGTTCACACCGTCGCTTCCTTGCGGCTGCGCTAACCAGGGCTTCAGTCTATGGGAGGACAAACACCATGAAGCGTGTGAATCGAAGTCTCGTTCCCGCTGCGGTCATCGCGATCTGCGTCATCGCTGCCACTGCCGCTCGCGCCGACGATGGCGAAGATCGGGATAAGGGGCCAAATCGCTATGTCGTCACCGATTTGACCTCTGATATCGCGGGCGCAGCCACGAATACCGACCCGGTGCTGCAAAATTCATGGGGTGTCACGTTTACACCCGCCGCCAGTCCTTTCTGGATTGCCGACAACGCCACGGGATGTTCGACGCTTTACGATGGCCTGGGGGCGATCGCCTCAACACTGCAAGTCAAGATTCCTCTACCCGGGGGCACCATACTCGCTAGCGCCTGTAAACATGTTGACCCCAACAATCCGCCGAGCCCAGCGCCTGCGGCGCCCACCGGCCTCGTCTGGAACCCGACTACAAACGTCAACACGGGCTTTCTGGTCCCAGGAACCAACCCCCCCTTGCTGGCCACGTTCATATGGGACACCGAGGACGGAACCATTTCGGCTTGGACCGGCGGCCTAACCCCCGCGGATCAAGCAGTCCTCGCGGTCGACAACTCGCCGAGCGCGGTTTACAAAGGCCTCGTTTTCGGCACGAACGTCCACGGCGTCTTCCTCTATGCTGCCAACTTCCGCGCCGGGACGATCGACGTGTTCGCTGGGAACGGCCCTGCCGGCTTCAGATCCGCAACGCCTCAAGAGATCCACGGCGACTTCACCGACCCGAAAATTCCAGCTGGCTATGCGCCATTCGGCATCCAGAACATCGATGGCGATCTCTTCGTCACCTATGCGAAGCAGAATGCGGAAAAACACGATGACGTGGCCGGTCCGGGCCACGGCTTTGTCGATGTGTTCGGCACCGACGGTCATTTGCTGCGGCGCTTCGCTTCGCGCGGGGTGTTGAACTCGCCCTGGGGTATCACGCGGGCATCGTTTGCCTTTGGCCGTTTCAGCGGCGATATCCTCATTGGCAATTTCGGTGACGGCAAAATTAACGCGTTCGACTCCGACGGAAATTTCCTCGCCACCCTCAAGGACGCTAAAGGCAAGCCACTCGTTATCGAAGGGTTGTGGAACCTGGCCTTGGGCGGCGGCAGGAATTCGAGCTCAGACACGCTCTATTTCACAGCTGGCCCCAACGACGAGAAGGATGGGCTTTTCGGCACGATTACCCCGATCGCCAAAAAACAATAGCGATACAGACGACCGGACTGAGCGTCGGTCCCAAACTGGCCATGCGCAATTCGGGATGATTACCGACGCCGACGCCAAAATCCTCCAGAAAATGGGCACAGGCAACAACGTGAAGGACAATATTTTCACGGTAGATTGACGCGAGCCCCGCTTTCCGAGCCCGTCCGATCACTTCCTGGAAGTGCAAACGAATGTGGTCCCTTTGCACGAGAGCATGGGGGCTTACAACTCCATGCAACAATCCGACGTCCACTCTTATTGGGAGTTCAACTATCTGGGGACGAACTGGATTCACCCGCTTTATGAACTGCCGTTCACGGGTGGCTTTCCGGACAATTTCGGACAGCCTCCCGAGGCCTTCGAGGATGGCGAAATCGGCAAGCTGCAGTCGATCGTACCGGGTCCGGGACCGGGCGGTAAACCAAACCAGCCGCAAGCCGTCGGCGACAACCCTAACCTTCCGCGAGATCCCGACAAGTTTGACGCCGACGACGACGCGCAGCGTGAGTTTCGCCAGCGCGGGACTCCAAGGGGCCTCGCCAATGAGATTTATCTCGACGTTTACCTACGGCGAGCGTCGTTCGAACCACAGGTCAAGAACCTTCAGCGACGGTTGTTCGATGCTTACGCTGCTGAAGTCGCACGCGTAGACCAGAACGGCGATGGCATCGTCTCGGCCGCAGAAGGCGACATCGACACAGCGTCGGACGGCTTCGCGGACAATACCCGTCTCTTCCTGCCGGCAACGGTGTTCAACCGCTTCGCGGTAACTCGGGAGATCAACGATGGGTTGTTGGCGCCGCGTTTTGCCCCGAGCCAGCGTGCGTGGGTTCTGACGGGTGTGCGGGTGGCCGTCAGTCCTACGGTCGATGCCTCGGCCGGGCGCGACGCCGACGATCGCTAACCGTCCCGGATACATCTTGGACAACTGGAGGCGGCCCCTGGGCCGCCTCCTCCCGTTTGGTCAAGCGATGCGGATGCTCGAACGAGCCCCATCTATCGGATCAACTGCAGTTCGCCGCCACATCGAATGATCTTGACCCCGATACCCCGAGAGCAGCTTGGGGATGCTCTAGACCGCTTCATGGCCGGCCTCGGCGACCCGTTTTCTCTTGGGGTGTTTCGCCGGATCCGTGTGACCTCGCCGGATCGCGCCGCCGCAACGGAGGCGGCGCGCCACCGTTGCGCAGCTCTCTCGGTCGCCCGCGCTTTCGGCATGGCGATCCATCCCGAAGGAACCCAGTGCCCCTACAACTGGGACGGGACGGCGCTGAACGGCGCCACCGAGGCTTATGTCATCCTGCACGAAGTCGCTCATTTTGCCCTGGCCCCAGCCGAGCGTCGGAGACTTATCGATTTCGGGCTCGGGCCTGGTCCGGACACCGTCGATCACGATGCGGCCGAGAGCGCTGCGGTTCTCCCGCCCCTGGCGCGTGAGGAGGATGAGGCGGCAGCGTCATTGCTCGGTATCGTCTGGGAGGCGCAGCTCGGTCAGCCTGCCCTCGCCTCGTTCCTCGATCAGAACTGGCTCGAGGGCCTCGATCGTTCAGCCGCCGCTCATTTCACCGCGGTGCTAGGCACGCTGCGCCAGCGCAGATTCCTCAGCCTCCTATCACCCGGGAGATCCGATAAGGCGTAGGCCGCTCGCGGTCGACAAGCCGATCTAGCCAAAAGCGCAGGCTACGGCTGTGGGCCGGATCTCGGGGTCGAGCGGGAGAGCGTGAGGCCGACTCTATTTGAGCGACGCGCCAGCACTCGGGCACGCGCCCGACGCGGCGATAGCCTATTCTCGTAAGGCGATTCTCCAGATCTTCCATCTGTATCCCCGAGGTGACCGCATCTAAAACAACGCATCGGAAGTCGGGTTCCCCGGTTCGGCTGCTCGACAAGGACGGCGGCAGAAAAAAGAGGAGCCGATGAACCGGATCGATCTCGCGGGGCGAGTCGCCATCATTACCGGCGGTGCTCGCGGCATTGGGCGCGCCATTGCTGAGAGGATCGCCGGCAAGGAGGGCACCGGACACGTCGGCCTATTCCGCCACAAAGCCTGCCCAAGGCCGCCCTAGCGGGCGGAGGGGGCCGGGGTATTCCGGCTGACGAAATGCCTCGGCAAGGCGCTTGTCGGGACCGGGATCCGCGTCAACTGTGGCCGCTCGGACCGACATTTTTGCCCAGATGACCCAGGCCCAGATCGACTACATGCCGTCGAAGACCCCGATGGCCCGCTTCGTGCTCGTCGAATAGATCGCAGCGCTGGTCGCTTGGCTGTCTTCCGAGGAATGTTCGCTCTCGACCGGCGACGTGTTCGACATTTCCGGCGGCAAAGCGACCTATTAGGGTCCGAGCGGTCGCTCGATCCGCGTGGCGCGCTCGGCGAGCCGGCGCACTCTCGCCCAGTCGCCGGCTGCGACAGCCTCCTTCGGCGCCATCCATGACCCGCCGACCATCGGCACATTCGGCAAGGCCAGATACTCCCGCGCCGAGCGCTCGTCGATGCCGCCTGTCGGGCAGAATGCGATGCCCGAGAAGACCGGGGCGAGTACCCGCAACAACGCCAGGCCGCCGACCGCTTCGGCCGGGAACAGCTTGAGAAAGCTGATCCCGAGATCGCGCGCGGCCATTACTTCCGAGGGGGTCGCGACCCCAGGAAGATAGGGGAGCTCGGTCGCCAGCGCGGCGGCCGCGAGCTCCGCCGTCATCCCCGGGCTGACCAGAAACCGTGCCCCCGCCGCACAGGCCTGCACGACGTCGGCGGGTCTTTGCACTGTCCCCGCGCCAACGACGATTTGCGGCTGCTCTCGCCCGATCGCAGCGATGGCGATCAGCGCTGCTGGCGTTCTGAGCGTCACTTCAATGACCCGCAGCCCGCCCTCAAACAGCGCACGGGCAAGCGGCACCGCGTCCTCTTCGCGCTCGATCGTCAGGATGGGCACGACGGCAATGCCGTGAAACAAGGCGTACATGCTTTTCCTTCCGGCTGGTGCGAAATTTTACTCTCCGCTCCACCGAAATGCAGTCCAGATCGATCGGCCTCCCGTTAGAGATGGGGCAACCCATTGGGCGTACGCATTTCCCGTCGAACAAACGCTGGCGCTCGTGAACCTCTCAACGGCCGGGTCTCCCCCCTTCCTCGAATCACCGGATCTCAGTGTCCGCCGCTAGACGCTTACGGTTTTCACAGGTTCCAGGTGTGGCGGAGAACTCCATTGTTTGACCCGCTGGCCTTGCCCGAGTCTCAGCGACCCTAGCCTCAGCGTCTCGGCTTCGAGCTTGGCGTTGATCTCGGTGTAGATGACGCGGAACACAACCTCCTTTACCGAGTCGCCGACCACGACATTGCCATGGCCACACATCGGCACCACCGCCGAGGCGCCGCCAGCGCCGCGCCAAGCGCGGTGTTGGGATCAGCATATCGGTCGTGGCGCCTTCGGCTTGGCATGCTCCGGCATGCCAATTGCGCAAGGGCCGAGATCGTTATCGTGACGACAGCGATCAGCAGTGCGCCGAGTCTCGGGGCCGATTTGCGCATAAGCCCTTCGTCTGTTCGGGATCAGCACTCTCCCCCATCGGGTCGTTCGCGGCACGATTGACAGCCCCAGTGGCGACAGGATTTGATCCGATCCTGGAATAGGGAGAAAGCGATGGAAACACGGGCGCTCGGGCGGACCGGGCTCAAAGTGTCGATCCTCGGGTTCGGATGCGGTGCGGTGGGTGGGCTGATGGTACGCGGCACTCCAGCCGACCAGGAGCGCGCGGTCGCTCGGGCCATCGAACTCGGCATCAACTACTTCGACACTGCTGCGATGTATGGGAACGGTGAATCCGAGCGCAATCTCGGACGTCTCATGAAGAGCCTCAAACCCGACATCCGCGTCGGCACCAAGGTGCGAGTTCCGGCCAGCGAGCGCAGCCGCATCGGCACCGCGGTGGCCGCATCCTTGGAGGCGAGCCTCCAGCGGCTCCAGCTGGAACAGGTCGACCTTTTCCAGCTCCACAACCACATCACCCGGCACGGCCACGACAGCGACTTGACACCCGAAATTGTGCTCGGGGAGGTCGTACCGGCATTCGAGCGCTTGCGCGAGCAAGGGAAGACTCGCTTCTACGGCATCACCGCGGTCGGCGACACCCCAGCGCTTCACCAGGTGGTGGACGCCCGCGCTTTCGATACCGCCCAAGTCAGCTTCAATGTGCTCAACCCGAGCGCCGGGACGACTGTTGCGTCGGGCTACCCGGCGCATGATTTCGGTAATCTCCTGGCGCACACACGTACGGCTTCGATGGGCGTCATCGCCATCCGGGTGCTCGCTGCAGGTGCCTTGAGCGGGGTCGAGACGCGGCACCCGCTGGGCTCTCCCAGCGTCGAGCCGATCGGCTCGGGCTCCGCCTACCGTGTCGATGTCGAGCGCGCCCGGCGGCTCGAACCGCTGGTGCGAGAGGGGTTTGCCGACAGCCTCATAGAATTGGCCGTGCGATTTGTCATTGCCAACGAAGCGGTGTCTACCGCGCTGGTCGGCTACTCGACCCTCGAGCACCTCGAATACGCCGTCGCCGCAGTCGACAAAGGCCCCCTTCCGCGAGCGACGCTCGAGCGGATCGCGGCCGTGCAAAACAGCTTTGTCGGCGAGGCCCGATAAATGCCGGATCGCCGTCACTTCAGGACCGCGGGCCTCTGGCCCGCTTGCGGGCGGGACGCCCGCGTTCCCACTTTCGCCGAGAGGTTCGGCAGCTTCGAGAGCTCTCCCGGTTGCACGACAAAGCTCCAATCCGCGACTAGTTGTGATAATGATAGCCGCGCCATGCCGGCAAAAGGTGACGGCGCGACGTGCGTATTCGCTATCGCTACCGGGGAAACGAGAAGATCTTCGACCAGTCGGCCGAAGCGGTCGTCCTCGGACGGCCGCGCCACGGGGTCCACGTCGATATCGATCTGACGCCCGACTTGCGGGTTTCGCGGCCGCACGCGCGGATTTCGCTCGCGGACGGGCATTACTGGATCGAAGACCTCGGTAGTGCCAACGGCACCGAAGTTGACGGGCAGCCGATCAAGAGCAAGGGCAAGCTCCACCTCGAGCCTGGCCAGACGATCCAGATCAGCGACACCATCATCGAGGTGGAGATTTCCGCGGAGCCCAATCTCGGTCGCAGCTGGGCATCTGGCGAGGCCACCGTCGTCGAAACTCACGACACGCACCTCGATATCGCCGAAATGATCGATGCCGCCGCGCCCGTTTTCGAGCCCGGTCAGCCAATCGATCCAGATCGGGCACAGGCATTGGCCATGCTTTATGAGCTGCCGCTGCAGTTTGGAGAGCAGACCGAGCTCGATGCGCTGTTCCAGACAATAATCGAGCGGCTTGTTGCGATCATTCCGGCCGCGAGCCGCGGGGCCCTATTACTCAAGGATCAGTCCAGCGGAGAGCTTCTTCTCAAGGCGCATGTCCCGGCGGGACAGCCTTCCGTCAGCATGACCCTGGCATCAAGGACAATCGCCCGACGCCAGGGAATTATCTGGCGCGAGGGTTTGGATCCCAGCCGCAGCCAGTTTCTGAACCGGATCAAAGCCGGCATGTACGTACCACTCATCTGGAAGGGCCGGGTGATGGGGGTGGCATGCGTCGATAACAGCGATGGAGGAACGCTCTTCACCGCCGCCGATTTGCGCTTGATGCTCGCGGTCGCGCATTATGCGGCGATGGCTGCCATGCAAAATCAATTGCAGGACGAGCTTCGCCGCAATGCCATGCTGCTTAGCCGCCTGCTGACCAATTTCTCTCCGAAACTCCGTGATACGCTACTGTCGCGCGCTACCCACGGGCGCCTTCGCCTAGGAGGCGAGAGGTCGGAAGTGGTTATTCTCGAGTCGGACATCCGTGGCTTCACCAAATTAACCGCGGGCATGGACACCGACGATGTGATGGACCTGCTCAACGATTATATTCCTGCGCTGGTCGACGCTGTTTTCAAACATGACGGGACAGTCAATGATATCACTGGAGATGCTGTGCTCGCAGTCTTTGGCAGCCCGGAGCCGGATCCTTTGAGGCATGAAAAGGGTGTCCGCGCGGCTCTGGGAATGCAATCAGCGATGATGAAAGTCTCTGAAAAGCGGAAACAGCGCGGCCAAGTGACCTGCACGATCGGCATCGGCGTTCACTGCGGCGAGGTGCTGCATGGGTTTATCGGCTCAAATGACCTCATGGAGCTGACCATCATCGGCGAAGCGGTGAATTGGACGAATCGTTACTGTGCGGGCGCCGGCGGAGGCGAGATTCTGATCAGCCCAGCTCTGCATCAGCACCTCTGGCGTTATATCGACGCCGAGTTGACCACGATCGATACCAAGCACGAAGGCAATCTCAGCGCGTACCGCCTCAAAGGGATCAAGAGCGCTGTGCGAACCTGAAGGCCAGGGGTTACCCTTGGTACTTTATGACCACGGCGCTGACATTGTCCCGCGCGCCTCGCGACAGCGCGTGCTCGATCAGCCGATCGGCGGCGTCCACCACGGGACCGCCTCCCAATATACCGGCGATTTCGGCGTCGGTGATGGCGCGGTTGAGCCCGTCGGTGCAGAGCAGCAAAATATCGCCTGCCTCAAGACTGTCGCGTCTTTCTTCGAGGACCAGCGCGTCGGACGCGCCCACCAGATTTGTCACGATATTTCCGAGCGGATGCGTCGCCGCGGCTTCCTGTGCGATCTCGCCGCGGTCGACCAGGTTCTGCACGTGACTCTGGTCACGGCTCAGCTGAACCAACCGTCCCCCACGCATCCGATAGAAACGGCTGTCCCCCGCCCACAGGCAACAGCTTTGGTTCTTGATGGCCAACAGCACCACCACGGTGCTGCCGATTAGCGCGTTCGGACCGATGGCGGCGGCCTCTGCCCGGAGCTCGAGGTTGATTTCTGCAAGACTCTCTCTGACGTACTCGACCAGGGGAGGGCCGGATGGCCTCGGATGGAGTTCGTTGAGCGCCGCCATGATGCGCCTGCTCGCGTAGTCGCCGCGTTCGTGTCCCCCAGCGCCGTCGGCGACCGCCCACAGCCCGATCTCGGCCCGCTCCAGAACCGCATCCTCGTTTCGCTGACGTACCGCGCCGACATGGGTGCGTGCTGCCGAACGATAAGGCATCTTCGAACTCTGCTTATTTCTCGGACGCTTGTTCAATCTTTAATCGGCAGCTGAAGTAATCCAGAACTCGAGACTGCCGCTGCACTTCGGTTAGCGCGGAACCGCCGATATTGCCGGCAATCTGGCGCGCCTCATTGAGGCGATCCTTCAACATGGATACGGCGCGCGCCGACGAACCGTCAAAACCTACCTGCAGGTATTTGTCGGGAGTATACGCGGTTGCGCCGATCCGAAAGTCCTCCGGATTAAACTTGCAAGCCGCAAAGCGATCCGGCGCCTGGGCGGCCGGCTGAGGCGGTGGTGGAGGGGCTGCGGGCTGTACGGCGATCGCGGGAGGCGAGTCAGGCTTCTTTTCACTGTCGAAAATCACCCGGGACGCTTCTCCACGCAGTTTTGCCAGGAGGCTGACCGATACTCTGCCGCCATTTGCCAGATCCGTAACCTGCAAACCGGATTGCTCCTGAAATTTGTGGAAGGCCCTGATCGTCTGAGGGCCGACAACACCGTCTATCGGCCCCGGATCGATCCCGAGGCGAAGCAGCATGAATTGGATTTCGCGGATCAGCGGAGGAGTCGCCTCGGCATATTCAACCCCACTCACTGCTTCTGCGGCGTACGGGCGCGCCGACCACGCCGATATCGCCATCATCCCGATCACCAGGCAGCTGGTCAACCCAACCAAGGGATCGCGTCCCTTCATCCCGCCTTCCCCGCCGACACCGGCAAATCAATCCCCTCCGTGCGCATTAAGAAACGCTCTCCGATCCCGTTCATCAGGAATATGCACCGACAATACATGACAGAATTTCGCCAACGTTTGAAATTTTCCCAACTCTCTCTTGACCAGAATTTTAGCAATTGGGCCAATATACCGGGTGAGGTCGGACTCAATAGCCCTAATGTTTGCTGGGCTCGGCGGTACGGTGGGATCATCGGGCCTTCTTTCGGTCGCGAGCCCCGATTTTGGTGGCGCCGAAGAGCGCAGCCCACTGTGTCCCGAAGCCGCTCGCTGCCGCCCCTTCGCCAAGAATTCGGCACGATCCCGCGGGCTGTTCACCTGCCCCCCGAGCAAATCATACAGCGCGAGGATATTGTTCGTCTGACTGACGGCCCGCTTCAACGCGATTGACGCCATCGGACCGATGAATGTTGCGAGGTCGCGCTCGATCTCTCGCAATAGGTCCGGGTGCAACGATGCGGCCGCCGGGACTGTTTGCGTAGGGCGAACTGTGGGCGCTGTCCCGGGATCAGAGATGGGGGCTTCCGGCATAGGGGTTTCGCGGGCTTGCGGATCACAGGACAGGGAAGGAACAGCTTCGAAAATTGCCGCAGAGAGCTCCGCAGCATTGCGATACCGTTCCGACGGATCGAAAGCGACGGATTTGGTGATGACAAGCTTCAGCGTATCTGGGACGGCGGGATTCAGCGCCCGGATATCCTCGGGCCCCCTGGTCTCCATGAATTTCATAATCTCGGTAATGCTTTTGCCCCGGAACGGTTTCACACCGGTCAGCATTTCGAAGAGGATCACCCCGGCAGCAAACAGGTCGGTACGGTGATCGACCGGCGCTCCCGACAACTGTTCGGGAGCCATATAGGCCGGTGTCCCCAGCAGATCGCCGACAATCGTGAACTCGGAGGCATCGATGCGGGCGATGCCGAAATCGGCGACCTTAACGTCGCCGTTCTGCAGGACCATGATGTTGGAGGGTTTGACGTCGCGATGAACGATCCCATTCTCGTGAGCAAACCCGAGGGCGCTCAGCACTTGGGTGATGATACCGACGCTACGGCTGGGCTCAAATGGCCCGGACGACTTGATGAGTTCATCGAGGCTGCGCCCGTCCACAAACTCCATTGCGAGAAATGGTGTCCCGTTATCGTCGCCAAAGTCCCAGATCGCGACGATGTTCGGATGAAACCGACGGCCGGCGGCTCTTGCTTCCCGCCGAAAGCGTTGCAGCCACTGCTCGGAACCGCTGCTTGCTATCAGTTCGGGCCGCAGAACCTTGATCGCAACCGGGCGATCGATGACCGGATCATAGGCGCGGTAGACTTCTCCCATTGCACCCGTACCGACCAATCCCTCGACGCGATAGCGGCCGATCGTCTGACGGGTTTTCATCTTTTAACGAGCCAAAGCCTATCGATTTCGATACTCCTCAGCTTTGCTCCTCCAGCATGGTCATCGCGTTCTGTAGGCTTCGCCGCATTCGGTTGAACGACATCGACAGCGACCCGATCTCGTCCTTGCTGTTGCGGACATACTCCGGCGTGTCCAGCTGTCCCATGCTGACGCTGTCCGCCATCTCAGAGATCTCAGCGACCGGCTTGGCAACCAGCGCGCGCAACAAGAAATCGACCATGATGATTGTGACGACGAACGTGCCAGCCAGAGCAAGTATAAACCAGAATAGGGCTTGATAAGCCCGCGCCAGCGGCACGGTAAGGGGGATGGAAACCACTTGCGCCCCGACGACCTCACCCTGTTTCCAACCAAATCCGTTTTGCGAGCCGTAGAGCGCGACCATTGTGGCCGGGGCATTTTCGGGCGTGCTGTGGCAGCCGAGACAAGCTTGACTCCCGACCTTCAGCGGGCGAGCAAGTGTCAAAAATCGGCCTCCCGGAGCGTCGCGAGTCACCATTAATTCCGTTTTGCTCGCGTCATTTCGAAAGTCGTTGATGATGTCGGCCTCCCATTCTACTGCCTTGTCGTTGAGATTAGTTGGATTCAATGTCGGTTCTCGATATGTATAATCCGGAAGTTTTTGGTGAACCGTTTTGAAATTCGTCTGAGCTGCATACGACGGTATCGAATGTGGCAGGAATTGAACCTTCATCTGTTGTTCGAGCAAAGGCCGGATACTATCCGATGTATAATTACGGATAGCTGAAGCCCCTTCTATCATTATCCGGGCATTCTGCAGGCTATCCTCGAGGGCATTCTTGGTAAGGATTGTGTACGCGCCGACCCCGGCCAACCCAAGCCCGACCAGAAATGCTCCCGATATCGCCAAATCAATTTTCCAACGTATTTTCATGGCCCTGGACTTCAGTTGTGCTTTGGGTCTCGACAGCGCTGAAAGATCTTGCGGAACCGAGATCTTACAATCCGCGGGTGCGATTTCAAGCGTCGCTCAGAACGGGTATCGACTCTGGCGGGGACGAGCACCGACAAGGGAACCCCGCGGCCGTAGATCGGATCTGCTTGCCGACGCCGCCTCTTGCTGGGCGTGTCGACCTTGGTGAGCGACCCACAACCCGGGGAGAAACATGGCGGTTCTCGAATTGCAGTCGTTGACGAAGGGGTTTGGCCCCGTCGCCGCGGTCGACCGCTTGGCGGCCCGATCGAACCCGTCTATTCGAGCCAGGAGAACGCCGCTGGCGCGGTTTTCGACCTCGAGACGGCTATACGGGGAAGGGCTTGCCTATGTGGTGGTGTGCTACAACTTTGCGTAAGTCTTCGTCCCGGCCAACGAGCTCTGGCATGTCTCCGCGATCCTCGGCGCGCCTCACGTAACCTGCTCGGCAATCTCGTCGTAACCACGGCCGAAGAACTCGATTAGACAGAGGCCGTGGCCGAAGGGATCGGCCAGGACGGCGATCTTGCCCCAGGCCTCGTCCGGATTTTCGTCTCGGCCCGCGCGCCGGCGGTTACAGGGTGGGACAGCGCCGCCTCAAGGTTGTCCACCACTACATCGATGTGAACCGGAGTCCAGTGCCGATCGTAGCGGCGAAGGCTTTCGCCCGCACCGGCCGAACCTTCGGCCTTCTGCAGCAGATAAAGACGCACCGGCCATCCGCTCAGCTCCGCACCCTCCACGCCGAAGCGCCTTGTGACAGTGAGCCCAAAGGCTTCGGAATAGAATGCGACCGCCCGGCCGAGATCGGGAACGTCGATGTTGACGAGCAGGTCCGTTGGCATCGGCCTCATTCCTGCCAAACCGGCCGAGCTCGCGGCCGTCGGTCCGCGGCTCGCCTCGGGAGCGGGTATGGCGTCCGCCGTCGCAATGCGGATCACGATCCCAGGGTGCCACGCCAAAGAAGCAGAAAGAGTGGAACAACGCCGAGTAGCGATGCGGACCATGATTAGGCGTCGGATCTCTCGCCCTTCTCGGTATCGATCTCGGGGTCCGGTTTGGGTTCCTCAGGGGCCACCTGCGTGATCGTGTCGAGGGTTTCGATCGTGGTGCGCCAGCGATCGATTGCGTTTGGAATCCTGGGAAGATTGGTCATGGAAGAACTCCACCGGGGTGGCCCTGGAGGGTGGCGCGGGCGAGGCGCTTGCGCGCGGCCTCGCGACGCCTCTGGCTCATCGTCGGAGGGGCCGCTCATTCTGCCGCTGACGACGGACCGTCGCATTTTGCGCAATGACCCCCCGGCCATTACGGGCTCTAAAGGAGTGCTGTCGGCACTATTGCACGATTTCGTCGGGATAGACGCCCCAGAGGTCGCCGCGCTGGACCCATCCGGTATTGTCGGCGGCTTCGACGCGACACCAGTCGGCGCGGCACTCGATCAGCCGCGCGATAACCCCGGGTTCGGCGCGGGCAACGGCCGGTGACGCCAGATCGGGCTGCCGATGAAGCGTGCGGATGCCGCCTTTGACAACGACCGCGCGCTTGCCAGCAACCATTCTTTCATGAACCCAGCCCTCGGTGCCCTGCCAGTCGCGGATCATCCGCCAGTTCTCGAATTGTCGGATGATCTCGACGGGCATGTCCTTGCGGGTCAGCACCCAGTCGATCGGGTAGTTCTCCCCGGGACCGACCCGGAGGTTGGCCTGGTCCGAGCGCAGGCTGACAAAGCGCGGCACTTTTTGGTTCGCCTCGCTTTCAGCCGCGGAAGCGAGCGGCGCGCCGAAGACAAAGGAGGCCAGAAGCACCCGCAGCAGGCGCGCTCCGACTGCACGACCCTTCTGTCTTCTAGACATTCCACCCTGCCTCTTGCTAATGGCGGCCCGCGCCTTCTGTGGACATTTTTGCCATGCGGTCGAAACGGCCATTCGTGATCGTCACCCGCAAGCTTCCAGACCCGATCGAGACTCGGATGATGGAGCTTTTTGCCTGCCGCCTCAACCTCGACGACAGACCGCTAAGCAAACCCGAACTGATGACCGCTGCGGCGCAAGCCGACGTTCTGGTGCCGACGGTCACCGACCGAATCGATGCCGACGTGCTGGCCGCAGCGGGTCCGTCGCTGAAGTTGATCGCCTCCTTCGGCACCGGCATCGACCATGTCGACCTCGCGGCAGCGCAACAGCGTGGCATCATCGTGACCAACACGCCAGGGGTGCTGACCGAGGACACCGCGGACATGACAATGGCCCTGATCCTTGCGGTCTCACGCCGTCTCGCGGAGGGCGAAAGGCTGATCCGCAGCGGCGGCTGGACCGGTTGGGGTCCGACCTCGATGCTCGGCCGACGGATCTCGGGAAAGCGGCTCGGCATCGTCGGCATGGGCCGGATCGGCATGGCGCTCGCCCGCCGCGCCCAAGGGTTTGGCCTCTCGGTCCACTATCACAATCGCCGCCCCGTCCCGGAAGATGTCGAGAGCGCGCTCGATGCGACCTATTGGGAGAGCCTCGATCAGATGCTCGCCCATATGGACATCGTATCGGTCAACTGCCCCCACACCCCAGCGACCTACCACCTGCTGTCGGCGCGCCGCCTCAGGCTGCTGCAGCCGCACGCGATCCTCGTCAACACGGCGCGCGGCGAGATCGTCGACGAGGAGGAGCTCACCCGATTGCTCGAGACCCGCGCCATTGCCGGCGCGGGCCTCGACGTGTTCGAGCACGAACCGGCCGTCGACCCGCGCCTGCGCGCGCTCGACAATGTCGTGCTGCTGCCGCATATGGGCTCGGCGACGATCGAGGGGCGGATCGCGATGGGCGAGAAGGTCATCATCAACATCAAGACCTTCGCCGACGGCCACCGCCCGCCCGATCGGGTCATCGGGTCGATGCTGTGAATGGGCCAGCGCCGGAACGGGTCGTGGCGCAGCCCTGACAATGGTGCCGATCTGCGTGCCCGGGTCCGATCACACGGCGGCGACCGCGCGTCGTGCGGCGGCGAGACAATCCTCCGGCCCGCCATCCGCATCGATGCGGACCCAGTCTATCACTCCAGGGTCGTGGCGCAGCTGCTCGGCCAGTATTTCCGGGGACGCGTCCGATGCGTTGTGGCGGCGCGCCCGAATGCGGCTCGCCATCGTCTTCGCTGCACCTTCGAGCCAAAGGCCCGAAAATGGGACCGCGGCAGCACGAGCCACCTCGGCAAACGAATTGCGCTCCTCCGGCATCAACGATACCGCATCGATGATCACCGAGTACCCGGCCGACAACCCCGTTGCCGCTTTACGACAAATCGCGTCATAGACCCGGCGCGTAACGTCGCTCGTGTATCCGTTGGCCGGAAGCCGTGTTTCCGGATCAACGCCCAACAGGTGTTTGCGAATGACATCGCTGCGCAGGACGCGCGCCCCGGGACGCAAGCCGAGCCCGGGGGCCAAGGCGGCGGCCAATGTCGACTTGCCGGTGCCGCTGACGCCGCCGATGCCGCCCTGGCGGCCGCCTCGGTAGCGTGCTCCAGCGCCGTCGCAGTCACATGCCCCCGGATTCCTGCACGCAGCGACAAAAAGAGCGGCATCGCCGCGAGCCCGTCATCTTCATCGGTGCGATCGAGGTAACGGTTTAACACCCGATTGGCGAGATGCGCGAGCCCCCGGTGCTCCAAATCCATCAGCAGAAATGCCAGGTCATAGAGGACGTCGATGCTGGCGAGCACCTCCGAGAACTCCAAGCAGTCGAACAGGGTGGGCCTGCCGTCGACGAGGCAGATGTTGCGAAGATGCAGATCCCCGTGGCAATGGCGCACCTTGCCGGCCGCGCGGCGCCTGTCGAGTAGTCCCCCAACAGCCGCCAGCCTTTCGCCCCATTTCTCGAGCAGTTTGTCCACCTGCTCCTGCGCGAACCCGGCCTGCCGCGCTGCCGCGAGGCAGTGATGCTGTGTCTCGGCGATGTCGCCCATCTCGGCCGCGCCGCCGCGGTGCAAATGCCGCTCGGCAGCCTTATGGAAAGCCGCGACATGGTCGGCGAGCTCGTCGATCAACCGCGGACCGAGACCCCCGGTCTTGGCGAGCGCATCGAACAACAGAGTCTGATCGAAGCGCCGCATTACCACGACCCAATCGATGGCGGTGCCCGAGGAGGAAAAGCCGATACCGCCTGACGCGGTACGGACGATGCCGCGGACCTCGAGATAGAGGGCGGGCGCGGTACGGCGGTTCAGCGCCAGCTCGGCCTCGCAGGCCTGTCGGCGGCGTTCGACGGTCGAGAAGTCGAGATAGGGAAATTCTACGGCGCGCTTCAGCTTGTAGGCGCGGTCCCCGGCGAGAAAAACCAGCGATATGTGGGTTTCGATGATTTCGACCCGCTCCACCCCCTTTCCGTAGGAAGACGGGTCGCTCAAGAAGGCGATGACGTCTCGCTGATCATCCGGCATCGCTGAAGCGCCGGAGCCGTGTGGCCACCCCTCACCCTCCCCCGGCGCGGGTCCCCTGGCGCATCTAAGATGCGCCGCCCGGCAGGCGCACGCGCGCCTGCGTCGAGAGAGCTCCCCGCTCGCGCGGAGAAGGCTGCGGCGAAGGGTCCTCTGCCGGGGGCTCGGCGGTGACCTCCACCGCCACCGTCATGCCCAAAGAATCCGAAGGAAAACCGGTCCAGGTGCCGGAGACCGGCACCGCTTGGCGCGGATCGCGCACGACGGCCACTCGGATCAAATTGTGGCTGCCGACAATGCCGTTGGTGGGATCGAACTCGACCCAGCCGGCTCCCGGCAGATATACCCGCAGCCAGGCGTGGGTGGCGCCGCCGCCGACCCACCCGCCGCGCCGGTCTTCGGGAACATAGAGGTAGCCCGATACGAAGTGCGCGGCGAGACCGAGCGACCGCACCGCCTCCATCATCAGCACCGTAAAATCCCGGCAGCTGCCGCTCTCCAGCCGCAATGTCCGCACCGGATCCTGAATGCCGCTTTCCTCACGTGCGACATAGGTCAGGTTCTGCCGGATGGCGTGGGTCATCGCGGCGAGCATTTCGGTCGTTTCGGTCCGGCCGTCATGGCGCAGGAACTGTCGCGCCCAGCGATCGAGCTCATGCTCGGGATCGAGATACTGCCGCTCGATCGACCGCATCAGATCCGGCATTTCATCGGCGCCGTAAGTAAAGGGGTACCTTTTTGCATATTCCTCGATCTGGAAATCGAGGACATTGGCCGAGGACTGCTCGAGGCGAATCACGCTCTCGAAACGAAGCTCCTGCGCGCGCCCGGCGAATCGGGCGATGGCGACGCAGTTGCCGAACGCGTCGTGTACCCATCGGATATCCACCGGTTCCGGCGTGATCTCGAGTTTGGTGTCGAGCAGCTTCTGGTCGTAGCTGTCACGTGGCCGCAGCATCATGCGATGGTCGCCGAATGCGACGGGCTGCTTGTAGCGGTAAGTGGTAACGTGCCGAACGGTAAATACGGGCATTGATCTGCCTATTGCGGTCCCACGGTCTGCACCTGCGATTTCTCGGGGGTATAGCCGAAAAAGGCGGTCGAAAGCTCGCGGGTGACGGCGATCAGCTGTCGCTGGATCGAATCGAGAAATTCGTGAAGGCGCGGGAAAGCCGGGTTCAGCAACAGGAAGCCCGCTACGCGCCCCGGGGTCGTGGCGCCCGCGTGCAGGCGACGATAGGCATGGTAGCCGGCCGCCGAGCGCAGCAAGGCGTCCCATTGGCTGAAATCGGTCGGCGAGCCCACATCCGAAATGCTGGGGAGCAGCAGGTGATATTTGATGTCGAGCAGGCGCGTCGTCTGGTCGGCGCGTTCGATATACCGGCCTATCTGATAGAAGTACCATCCCTGATCCCGGAAGAAAGTCCCCTCCGTGATGCCGGTATGGGTCTGGCACGCCTCCTTTACGGTGGCGAACAGCCGGGCGAGGTTCCCGGGCGCGAGGTCCGCCGCGCTCAGCGCGACGAGGCGGTTGTAAAAGATATTGAGCTGCACCCACATCTCGGTGGAAATCAGCGACCGTAATGTGCGCGCGTTCTCCCGCGCATAACGTATGGTGCTGACGATCGAGGTCGGATTGTCGGCGTCGACGACGTAGAAGTTCGCGACGCTGTGCACGGAGGCCGTGCGGTGCGTGGCGAAGAAGCGCTCTTCGTCCGAGTTCAGCTGGACGATCGAGCGCCAGTTCTGACCGCCCCGGCTGTCGCGCGAAAAGGTTTCGTTGACGTCGAGAATGCGCGCGAGATTTTCAGCGCGCTCGACATAGCGCGCGAGCCAGAAGATGCAGTCCGCGTAGCGGGCGAGCAGAACGTCAGGCAACGACCCAAGTGTCCTTCGAACCGCCGCCCTGCGAAGAATTGACGACCAGCGAGCCGCGGCGCAACGCCACCCGCGTCAGCCCGCCGGGCAACACCCAAGTGCTCGATCCAGTAACCGCAAACGGCCGCAGATCGACGTGCCGGGGTTCGACGCGGCCGTCGACCAGAGTCGGCGCCACCGATAGTTTGATGCAGGGCTGGCTGATATAGTTGGCCGGATCGGTGAGCAGCTTCGCGCGGCACTCCTCGAGCTCCCGTCGGCTTGCCTTCGGGCCAACTGTAATCCCGTAGCCACCGGCTTCACCAACCGGCTTGACCACCAGCTCCGCGAGATTGTCGAGCGTGTAGCGCAACGCTTCGGGCTCGCGGCAAATATGGGTCTCGACATTCTGCAGGATCGGCTCCTGCCCGAGGTAATAACGGATGACGCGGGGCATATAGGCATAGACCGCCTTGTCGTCGGCGACGCCGGTGCCAATCGCATTCGCGAGCGCTAGGTTTCCTGCCCGGTATGCCCGCATCAATCCCGGCACGCCGAGCATGCTCTCGGGAAGGAACGCCTCGGGATCGAGATAATCGTCGTCGATGCGTCGATAGATCACGTCGACCCGAGACAGGCCGCCCGTGGTCCGCATAAAGACCCGGTCCTCCTCGACCAACAGGTCCCGTCCCTCGACCAGCGGCACGCCCATCTCGCGCGCCAGGAAAACATGTTCGAAATAGGCCGAGTTGTAGGTGCCCGGAGAAAGCAGAACGACCCGCGGATCGGCGATCCCGGCAGGGGCCACTTCGTACAGCGCGGAGATCAGCTTCGCGCCGTAATTTTCGGTAGGGCGCAAGCCGATCTCGTCGAGCAGATCGGGAAAGGCGCGCAGCATCATATGCCGGTTTTCCACGACATAGCTTACCCCGGAGGGCGTCCGCGCGTTGTCCTCGAGGACGAGGAACGCACCGTGCTCGTCGCGCACGATATCGGTGCCGCAGATGTTGACGTAGGTCTTGTGCGGCAGATCGATCCCCCGCATCAGCGGCCGATAGTTGCGATTGGTGAGGATGAGCTCGGGAGGAACAATGCCGTCCCGCAGGACGTGCTGATCGTGGTAGATGTCGTCGAGCAGCAGGTTGATTGCGGTGAGACGTTGAACGATGCCGCTTTCTATATGCTGCCATTCCGCGCCCGAAAGAATGCGCGGGATGACGTCGAACGGCAGGATCCGGTCGATCGTCTTCGCATCCGAATAGACCGTGAAGGTAATGCCCAAATTATAGAGTTCGGCGTTGGCGTTGGCCGCGCGCTGCTTGAGTGCCTCGATCGACAAACCGGCGAGACGCTCCCGGACCGCCCGGCTCGCCGCGCTGCGCAGCATCTCGCAATAAAATTCTCGCGGATCGTAACCGTCGAGGACCGAAGGATTCATCTGCCTGCTCGAGATGGCGGCCAGCTTCAAGAGGCATTTTCTGCGCCAACACCGTTCCTATCAGGATTGCGGCCGCCGTGCCAGTCGAGTGCTCGACTTTTAGGCTTTCGCTGCACCTGCGCCCATTTGTGAGCCCGCCCGGAGTAGACCAGCTGCGCATGATCGCGGCGACGGCATGGCACGAGCGTTGCAGCGGGGTCGTGGGAGGCGTCTACGAAGGCGGAATTGAAGCAGCGCGAACGCGTGCCTGCCGCAGTCTGAGAGGCAACCGCATGACCGATACGACCTTCAGTCACCAAAAGGCCAATTCACCGGCCGCCCGTTACACCGACGGCGGCTTACGGTCGTTCTTTGTCTATCGCGACACCGGTGTCACGCCCGCCACCAACGGCAAGCTTCGTATGCAACTGGTCCGTGCGGCACGCAAGAGCTCGGAGGCAAAAGGGGGCACCGGCTTCCATTTTCACACCGCCGATATCCACGTGGTCTATATGCTCCGCGGCTGGGCGAGATTTGACTATGACGGTGTCGAAACTCTGGTCGAGGCCGGCGACTGCGTGCATCAACGCCCGGGCATCGTCCACAATCTCTTCGACTGGTCGGACGATATGGAGTTCATGGAGATCATCATGCCCGGTGATTTCGCCACGACCGAGATTACGCCGCCTGCTGAGATTGCCCACTGATCGGACATCTCACAATGGAAAGCGTTCTACCGCCATCGGGTACGCATTCGTCATTAAAGCTCGCAAGCTCCAGCCGCAGCAAGGCGTCGATGACTTCGGTAATGGCGCGGTCGCGCCTGCGCAAGAAATAGAGATCGAAATTCCATCGGAGTCCGGCCGGCACTCAGTCGCTGGCGTAAATGATATTCGTCAGGATCGGGTAAATCGAGCTCTTCCAGCGCTGTCCGTTGAAGACACCGTAATGGCCCACACCAGTCTGCACATGATGACGTTTCATGTATGGCCGCAAGCTGCTACACAGCTCCTGAGCGGCAAGCGTCTGGCCGACCGCACAGATATCGTCCCTCTCGCCTTCGACCGTAAATAATGCGGTATCCCTGATCGCCCGCGGGTCGACGCGCCGACCGCGCCACTCGAACTCGCCTAATGGCAGCGCATGCTCTTGAAACACGGTGCGGACGGTTTGAAGGTAGAATTCGGCCGGCAGATCCATGACGGCCAGATACTCGTCATAGAATTTTTTTATCGCTGCCGCCTTTTCTTGGTCCCCATTGGCGAGGTGGCAGAGAAGATCGATCTGGGCTTTGACATGTCGCTCGAGATTCATGCTCATAAATGCGGCGAGCTGCAAAAACCCGGGGTAGACGCGGCGCATTGCGCCTGCGTAGCGCAGCGGGACGACGCCGATCAGATTTCGCTCGAACCAAGCGATCGGCCGGCTCGTGGCCAGCCGGTTGACATCAGTCGGGTTGATCCGGGTGTCGATCGGGCCTGCCATCAGGGTCATGCTGCTCGGTTGCGCCGAATGCGAGTCTTCGGCCATCACCGCAACCGCCGCGAGGACCGCAACGCAGGGCTGGCAGACCCCGACGACATGTGTGCCAGGGCCCAGCACTTCGATAAAAATGATCAAATGTTCGATGAAGTCGTCGAAGTCGAACCTACCATCCTGCAAACCGACATCGCGAGCATTGTGCCAATCGGTGATGTAGACGTCGTGATCCGCCAGAAGTGTCTCGGCAGTCCCGCGGAGCAACGTTGCGAAGTGCCCGGACATCGGCGCCACCAGGAGAACCCGCGGCTGAAGCACTCCCACATCTTTTTTGAGGTGGAGCAAAGTGCAAAACGGTGTCCGATGGAGCTCCACTTCGCGCACTGCCGCCACTCGTCCACCGATCGTGACGCTGTCGATCCCGAATGCCGGCCGGCGATGGCTCAACCCGGCGCGGGCGATGAGTTCGCAAACGGCGGCCACCGCTCGCACAAAGGCGTGTCGTGATATTCCTGATAGCGGTTGCATCAGCGCAGCTGCGGCAAAATTCGCGGTCGCGCGTAACGGCCCTGCGAAGTCACTGTAAGTCTGAAAGTTCTGGTAGATCATGGGACGCGCCGCGAGTGGCACCCGCTTTGCTTGTCGGGCAACGCATGTCTGAGCTGACGGAGGGAACCCATGACCGACGCCGTTCTCACAATCAGCAGCAAAAATTATTCCTCCTGGTCGCTGCGTGGCTGGTTGCTATGCAAACTGGCCGGCGTGGAATTCGTTGAAGAGGCGGTCCCGGTCGACGACCCGGCGAACCGCGCCGAACTGCTCCTGCTCTCGCCTTCGATCTTGGTCCCGTGCCTCACCCATCATGGCATCAAGATCTGGGACACACTGGCAATCGCCGAGTATCTCAATGAAATAAAGCCGAAGGCGGGACTGCTGCCGAAGGACCGCGGCGCTCGCGCCCGCTGCCGCTCGATCTGCGGGGAGATGCATTCCGGGTTCAGCAATTTGCGGTCGGCGCTGCCGATGAACCTCAAGGCCCGCCGACTCGGATTCAAAGTGTGGTCCGGCGCGCAGGCCGACATCGATCGCATTACCGCGATCTGGCGCGAGTGTTTTGCGGCATACCACGGCCCCTATCTGTTCGGAGCGCCGAGCATGGCCGATGCGATGTACGCACCGGTCGTCACGCGCTTCCTCACTTACGATGTGCATCTCGACGATGACGCGTCCGCGTATTGCGACCGGATCATGGCTCTGCCGGAAATGGTCGCATGGTGCGAAGCCGCTATGCAGGAGCCCGACGAGCTCGAAGAACTCGACATGGAGTTCTGAGCCGGCCTCGCGGGTTGCATAACGATCGCCATACCAGCGGGCACGCAAAGCGCATGCCAAAAAGGACCTCTGACCGGACCGCATACGGGCGTTGCGCTCGGCGATGCACCGAGCGATCCTCGTAAGACGGGCTCGGACGGCCCGAACGCCGGAAGGAGAGTTCCAGCCATGCCGAACAGCGTTGGAGAAAATCAGACGAAGCGGAAGCTCAAGGCGGGCGAGCTTGTGTTGTTCATGGGCGTCAACCAGATGCGCACCCCGAATATCGCCATGATCGCTACTGCCTGCGGATTTGACGGGATCTATATCGACCTCGAGCACAACCCGACTTCGTTAGAGACGGCGGCGGCAATCTGCGTTGCCGCGCTCGGCCTCGGCATTACACCTATCGCCCGCGTCAGCTCCCGCGACCCGCACGACGCCACCCGCATCCTTGACTGTGGGGCCCAGGGCGTGATGGTCCCGCACGTCAGCACCATCACCGAGGCGAAAGCCGTCGTCGAGAGTTGCCGCTACCCGCCGCTGGGCCACCGCTCGTCCTCAGGTTCCGGACCGGCGCTCGGTTATGCAGCTCGCTCCCAAGGTGAAATCAATGCTTATCTGAATCAGCAGACCCTGCTTATCGCGATGCTCGAGATGCCGGAAGCGATCGAGAATGCCGACGCGATCGCAGCGGTGGACGGCATCGACATCATCCACATCGGGTCCTCAGATCTCAGCACGGAAATGGGCATTCCCGGCCAATACAAGCACGCTCGCATGCGCGAGGCTTATGAAGTGACCGCCAAGGCCGCCAGATCACATGGAAAATCCTTCGGGGTAGGCGGTGTGCGCGAGGATCTGGAATTCCAGACCTGGCTTATGGAGCTGGGGATGCGCTACCTTACCGGAGGCTCGGATGTCGGCTACATCCTGAGCGCCGGACGTGCCGACGTTAAGCGAATACGCGAGGTGCGGCTTTCATAGGAGGCGTCACATCTGGGTTACGCGATCGCCGGCAAGGTGGAGAACGCGCCGATTTCGACGTACAAACTGCAGCCGGTCATCGCCGTACCCAGCTCTCCATGATGCGTCGTCTGATTGCGCTTTCCTGTCTGTTTCTGGCGGTCATCGCTTCAGCTGGAGCGTTGCCGCCGCCGCCCGCCGAGCCCCAGGCGGGCCGGGTGTTT
>WNFR01001331.1_pt1 | contig 25706 bp, 15 predicted proteins | sample 5400221 | NCBI WGS metagenome assembly WNFR01 (sample SAMN13153357, study PRJNA577476) | soil metagenome | isolation source: 40 cm soil under Madrone tree | place: USA:California | collected 2016-06-14 | reverse complement strand
CGTCGCATGCTTGAAATCGATGGGCCCTGAAGACAACCTGGTGGTTTGATTGAAGCGGCGTGCGGGGAAACACGCTACAAGAGCGATAGTAACACTTTCCAGAAGAACGGCAGCCACAAAAACCGGCCACGGGGCAACAAAAAAGCCCGCATGGTTCGCATGCGGGCTTAGAGAACCGACAAAAGCGCGATGGCTTTAGTTAATCTTAATTTGTGGAGCAGTGGCAGTTCCGCGACTCATGAAAGTGCCACTTCTGGCCAGCGTCACTACCACCGGAACATCACCGGCACCCGCCAACGAAGCCGGCAGCGTTATGGTTATCAAGTCTTCACCGAACATGTTGACATTTCTCGTGACGGTGGAGGCCGTTATGGCGGTGGTTCCAATAGTGACTGACACCTCGCTGGGGATGCCACTGCGGACTCCGGTTAAATGGATTTCGAGCACGGTTGGCACCTGCGCGCCAGCGGTGCTGGTCGTCGTGACACTGAACGGCTCCGTTATGCAACCTGATCCCACATTGGTCACATTACAGACCACTGCGCGGCCGCCGGGACCGCGAGGGATCGTGAATACGTCGGGTTGCGCAGCGACAATATTCAGAGTGCCGCGGATAACTGTTCCGTTGTTGTTGATAACAAACGTCGCCACGCCTGTCGATAAACCGATAGGGACGACAAAATCTATTTCCTTGGAAGCATTTCCCACGAAATACAAACCCGCGGCAGCGCCGTTGATGGAAACTGAAACACCGTTTAGTTCTACAGGCAATATCGGACTGCGCGCAGTTTCCGATCCGCCAACGCCAGCCTTATCTGACGGCGCAAGCGCCACCGACGAGCGAACTATGCCTAATTCTCCGGGTGCAAGCCCTCCGGCGATAGTGCCGGGCGTTGGTGTAGGCGTGGGACTGGGGGAAGGGCTGGCTTCCGGCGGCGCATCAAGTACTGGAAAACTGCTGGCGCCGGTAAAGAAGGACAGCGCCGCCGATGATTCGGTGACGACCGTCGGACTCAGCAGGTAATAAACTTCGATGGACAAATCGGCGTTGCCGCCGCCGAGTTCCGCGGCAGTCAAACTGAATGTCATTCGGGTTCGCTTGCTACTCGCGATAGGACGTATGGGCACGTCACTGGCCAGCGAACCTATCGGATTATTTGTCAGTCGCTTAAAGGTGCTGGTCGACGAAACCGGAAGATCAGTAATAAAGATTTGCGGTTGGCGATTGGCATTTAAACCGGTACTGTCGTCAGCCGCCGCGGGAAAGCTTCCGTCGCTTTTGAAGTTCAGAGCCGAGGCAAAAACCAACGCTCCAGGTATCGCTCCGGTGTAGTCAGTAAATGTTGGGAAGTGTCTGATATCCGATCCGGAAAGAGCCCGCAGGCCAACTTGCGCAAAACTATCTCCGGAGACGCTATAAACGAAGGTAGCCAAAGCCGGGGCGTTTGTTGTGCTGTCGTTGGCTTTTGGATCGGCTGCCCTCGACTCAAACGCAACCAAAGCCCCGTCACGGCTCAAACGGCGTCCCGGGCTGAGAAGATTTACACTCGATCCGGTAAAGGTGCCGCTGGTTTCGGACTTTGTTCGGGTAACCTGCGTGATATTGCTTAAACCTGAGCCAGTGAAATCAGCCACGAAAACTTCAGCGTTGCCTTTGCCATGACCATCATCGTCGTTGCCGCCGCTCAGATTCGCGGTCGATATAAAGGCGACCTTGTTGCCGCTGGCTGATAGAGATGGATTTTGTTGAAAGCGAGAAATTAGCGTTGGCCCATTGACTGTGTCCGCAGTGTTCGTCGCCTGCACAAATGCGCCAGGCGCAGCGGAAAGATTTCTAAAGAAGAGTTCAGGATTGCCGTCCGTATTTCCCGTGCCAACTAAATTGCGTGTCGAAATAAATGCGATGAGCGTTCCGTCATCGTTAATTGTTGCTTCACGATTATCGTCGGCTACGAAAGGCAACAAACTTGTGCCTCCGGCTGACGGCGCTCGGCTCGCCGGTGTAGATGTGACTTGCGTGAAAGTACCAAGGGAAAGATCCTGGAAAACATCGTCGCCGGTAGTCAAATCCAAATCCGGCACGGCAGGTAGTTGATAAATCCAGATTTCCTGATTGCCATCGGTCGCCAGCGTTCCCGGATCGACGCCATTAAAAGACGGTAGCGTTGGTGCATTTGAGCTGAATACGATCGTATAGACTCGCTTACCGGAAACTAGTGTCGGTTCGAAAGAAATCACCGGCCGGTTATTACTGATCTCAGTCTGCACCAGGGTTGGATCTGCTGGAGTGGGCGCGGGCGTGGGCGTTGGACTCGCGCTCGGAGTGGGCGTCGGCGTCGGAGTGGCAGACGCCTTGAGAACGTTCTGAGTATTCGTTAACTGAAAGATGCGCCGCTGCGCATAGTCAAGCAGGAAGATCTCGCGATTGCCGTCGGCATTATTTTTGTTTTGCGTGGCTACGTTTCCATTGGACTCAAAAACAACGAAGCGGCCATTGGCCGTGATATCGCTCGCGAACGACGTAAACGGATTGAGGGCACCGCCCGCTGGAGACGAGGTTATTTGTGCAACAAACGGATCTGGTGTAGCGCTCGCGGATTGCGCCGAGACCAGGGAAAACGCGCCGCAGACCAGCGCAAGCAGGGCAAGGGCACAGCAGGAACCAAAAACTTGCTTCACAAAAATCCTCCGAAATAAAGACGCAGATACGAGCAGATTAGATGCCCTCGGGGAGCGAGCAGCAGTTGAGCACGAGTGCGGATGGATCTTGATTCGTCACCCGGGCTAAAAGAATCGACATTTTACGCAGAGATACGACGAACCGCAAGCGTACCTTCAAACAAAGGAGGGCTATCGTGGTTCTGGCGCCTTTCGTTGTCTTTGTGCCCTTGACTTTACCGCTTAGCCTCGAACAGTTATTGTTTTGATAACATGACCAAAGCCCTTCGCGTTGACCGCATTTCCAAGCTGTATCGCATCTACGAGCGTCCGAATGATCGCTTGAAAGAGATGCTGACCCGCGGTTACCGGAAGTGTCACCGTGAATTTTGGGCGCTAAGAGACGTCAGTTTCGAAATCGAAGCCGGGACTACAACGGGGATAATCGGTCCGAATGGCAGCGGCAAGTCCACTTTGCTACAAATTATGACCGGTACGCTGGAGCCTACGCATGGAAGCGTCTGGCACGAAGGGCGGGTTGCAGCATTACTGGAATTGGGTGCTGGTTTTGATAGTGAGTTCACGGGCATCGAAAACATTTTCATGAACGCCACCCTAATGGGATTTTCGCGGCGCGAAACCGAAGCGCTGTTACCAGAAATTGAAAGGTTCGCCGACATTGGGCCGTTCCTGTACCAGCCGGTCAAGACCTACTCAAGCGGCATGTACGTGCGACTCGCTTTTTCCGTGGCTATCAGCGCTTCGCCACAAATACTTATCATCGATGAAGCACTCGCCGTCGGCGACGCGGTCTTTCAACATCGCTGTATGAGGCGATTGAAGAAAATGCAGGAAAGTGGAGTCACTATATTCTTCGTTTCGCATGATCCGAGCGCCGTACGAAGTCTTTGCTCACGAGCAATTCTTCTGAATGGCGGTCAGGTCGAGGCCGACGGAAAACCCGCGGATGTTCTTAACAGTTATCAGAAATTGATCATGACTCGTGAGGAAGCTTTCGATGCACCTCCAACACTGCAGGCGGAGGGATCGAACGACAGCAGCTTTTTTGAGGAGTCCGAGCTTGAGCAGTATACTTTTCGTCACGGAGATCGGAGTGCAGAGATCCTCAAAGTCGAGGTACTCGACGGGTCACGTCGGCCGGTTCAGTTAGTAGAGACCGGTGAATCTTTGCTGGTAAGGACGCGCGTGCTGTTTAGAGAGAGCATGGAAGATGCCGTTTGCGGGTTTATGATTCGCAACCGGCACGGCATTCATCTCTATGGCACCAACACGCACCTTCAGGGATCGGATATTGGATCGGTTCAAGCTGGTGAAGTGGTGGAGGTGATGTTTGTCTTCGAGTGTTGGTTGGCTCCTGACTCCTACTCAATCGTCGTAGCGGCGCATAGCCCGGATGCGGTTAGTTTTGATTGGATTGATGGCGCACGCTTCTTTCAGGTTATGAGTTCAACACCAATGGAGGGAGTGGCCAACCTTAATGCGAGTGTAACTGTTAAGCGGCTAGCCACTCGCCCACGTTCACAAACTGTCGCGGCTAATGAACTTCAACGCACCTGAGAGTTTCATCGGGCTTCCCCATGCAAATCAAGGAAATTAATTACCCAGAGATCGACGTCGATCAGTTGATGGCCCGGATCCGAGAAGTTGTCGAGGAGCGAGGAGTGGACCTCAGGCTCACGTCACAGTCTTCCGTTTTGCCGGTTGCCGGGGCGCCAACGACTAAACCAACGTTACTGCTGGACAGGTCGATTCCACCTTATAGTCTATCGCCTGAGTTTCAGTCGCGGACTGAGGGTAAATATCACGTCAACGACTTATTGAAGTATCACGATCGCGATTTCGTGCACAATGCCTACCAGGTGATCTTAAGACGCGAACCTGATGAGCAAGGATATCTTCATAATATCGAAATGTTGCGCAGTGGAGAGCTCAACAAGATCGATGTCCTGGGAAGCCTCTCTTTCTCGCCTGAAGGCAGAAAGCACAGCCGTAAGATTGAAGGATTACTAACGCCGCTGCTGATTCGACGTCTGGAACGTGTTCCCTTGTTGGGCTACTTTGTTCGATTTACCTGGGCATTGGTGCGACTGCCCGGATCTATTCGCAAGCAAGACCAATCCGAGTCCCAATTGCAGGCCGTCAACGATTACCTGAATCAAACTTCTGCATGGATGGCTCAACATCTGAAAAAACATGCAGCCGCACTCGAAGAGCTAATCGGACGCGAAGGCGAGACGCAGGAAGAACTAGCGCAAGCCGAATCCGCAATCCGTTTGGCGTCTGCGCGCGTCAGGCAACTTTCTCAAATACTGAACCAGACACGCGCGGAGCTTAAGCAGCAGGATGCTTATTTGAATTCAAAAGGAACGGAGCCACCGGGGTTGACGTCAAGGGTTGCGCAGTCGTCAATCCAAACGTACGAGCGTCGCGAGCTAATGGATTCGCTCTATGCTGCATTCGAGGACCAATTTCGCGGGGACTCCAAAGAGATCAGAGAACGCCTTAAGTATTATTTGCCCTTCTTTCAAGAAGCGGGTAAGACCACCGACATATTAGACCTCGGTTGCGGCAGCGGCGACTGGCTTGATCTTTTGCGAGACGAAGGCTTGCAAGCCCGGGGTGTGGAAATAAACACGGTGATGGTTGCTGCCTGTCGCGACCGCCAACTTGATGTGGTCAATGGAGACATGCTCGCCTTCCTGCGCGGACTGCCCGACAGTTGCATGAACGTTGTGACGGCTTTTCACCTCGTCGAGCACATTACTTTCGAAACCATGTTGGAGTTACTCGAGGAGGTCCGACGGGTTCTTAGACCAGGAGGGTTGGTCATGCTGGAAACACCAAGCCCCGAAAATCTTGTTGTGGCAGCGTGCAATTTTTATTCTGATCCTACCCACCATAAGCCGGTCTACCCGCACACTTTGACTTTCATCTTGAAGAATCTGGACTTCACCGACGTGCGTCTCCAGTTTCTGCACCCGGTTGAGGGAAGTCCTTTCAAGGACAACGAACCGCTGGCGCCGTTGCACATGTGGTTCTACGGCCCGCGAGACTATGCGGTTGTTGCCGCAAAGGCTTAACGACGAAGAGCAGTCCATTAACAAGAGCAGCGGTTCGATCAATTGAGAAGGTAACCTTGGGCCGAATAGCTATCCTGACTCCATTTTTTACCATCGCGGACGCAGTCAGCAATGACGTTTTCGGGATGTACTCGGCTCTAAAGAAAAGCGGGCACGAAGTGCGCGTTTTTGCGAATGAGTGGACCACTGATGGAATCGGTGTGGTTTCTTCCGATGAGATTAAGGATTTCATTACCAACCAGGATGACGTTCTTATTTATCACTATTCCATGGGTTGGCACATCGGTCTAAATATTGTCCGCGAAGCAAAATGCCGCAGAGTAGTTAAGTATCACAACATTACTCCAGCCGAATACTTCGCCGGAATCAGCATTGACTACGAAAATGCTTGCCGTGCCGGTCGCGTTCAGTTGAAAGACTTTGCGCAGATGGCGTGTGAGCTCTACCTTTCAGACTCTGAATATAATATGTGGGAGTTGCTGCTGGCGGGCGCTGACAAATCCAGGAGTTTTGTGGTCCATCCTTTCCACCACATCGATCGCCTCAATGAAACCAACCCGGATTCGGACGTGCTGGAAGCTTGCAAAGGAGAAACCACAAACATCCTGATGGTTGGTCGAGTGGCACCAAACAAGGGTCATGCCAGCCTAATCGAAACTTTTGGGATTTATCATCGAGACTACAATCCAGATAGCCGTCTTTTCATCGTGGGAAAAGAACCGGAGCATCTGGATTCGTATTCGTCATCGCTTCGCGAACTAATATCACGTCTCGATCTTGACGCCGCCGTCTTGTTCACTGGATGTGTCTCAGATGAACAACTGAAGGCCTATTACCTGGTTGCCGATGTTTTCATGATGACAAGCGATCACGAAGGGTTTTGCGTGCCTCTTGTGGAGGCAATGGCCTTGAAGATTCCGATTATTGCCTGCGCCTCGACCGCTATCACCGGCACGGTTGGCAAAGCAGGCCTGGTATGGAAGGAACGGAATCCTTTCCTGCTCGCCGAATCAATCAACTTTCTCGTGAAGAATGAATCGCTTGGCGTGGCGCTCGGGCTTATGGGATGGCGCCGGTACGAACAGCTCTACACAAACGAGAAGATTGAGGCGGAATTTTTCGGTGCATTAAGTAATTTGCTATGAACCGAGTTGCCATCGTTGTTCAGCGTTGTCATCAGAGTGTCGTGGGTGGATCGGAATCACTTGCCTGGCAATACGCCACTTTGCTCAGAGAGATTTATCACGTTGACGTGTTGACAACGACTGCTGTTGATCTTCGAGATTGGGCCAATGCGCTGCCTGAGGGCGTAGAGCAGGTTGACGGGGTTAACATCCATCGCTTTCGCGTCACCGTAGGACGTACCGCCGCCTGGGGCAGACTCTTCGAAAGGCTCCTTAAAGATTATAGGGAATTCGATGTTGGCCGGGGCGCCACGCCCGACGACACACGTTACCTGCCCTGGAGTCTTGCACTTCAGGAAGAGTTTATTCGCAAACAGGGTCCCTATTCAGAACCGTTAATGCAGTTCTTAAGGCGTCGATGGTCCGACTATAAGGCCATCATATTTGTCACCTATCTTTATCCGACTACCTATTTTGGGCTGTTCCAGGTTCCCAAATACTGCGGCCTCATCGCTCCTACATTGCATGATGAACCGACCGCGCATCTGTCAGCTTTCAAGCATATGGCTCACCGAGCGCGATCGATAGTCTGGCTTACGGATGCGGAACGTCGTGTCGGTCAGGATCTCTGGGGCAACTTACCCGGGCGCGTGATAGCGATGAGTGTTGAAACCGGGCTGCGCGAACCGGCGAAACTTCCCTCACCCTATTTGCTGTATTGCGGGCGAATCGATCCAAACAAAGGCAGCCGGGAACTCTTCCAGCACTTCCTCGAATTCAAAAATGCCTTTCCTTCAGACCTTCGTTTACTACTCACCGGAAAGGACGACATGCCGGTACCGTCTCATCCCGATATCGAGTTTCTCGGATTTGTCTCGGAAGAAGAGAAGCTAAGCCTCATGGCGGGCGCCAAAGTATTTGTAATCCCTTCGCCAAATGAGAGCTTCAGCATTGTCACACTTGAGGCTATGGCCCAATGCACGCCGGTGCTGGCAAGCAGCAATAGCGAGGTGCTGGTTGATCACATCAAAAGCAGTGGTGCCGGGCGAGTGTATGATGATTACCAGGGCTTCGCCGCCGCGCTCAACGAAATGTTGCCTGACGAAAAGCGTGCGCAACTAGGCAACTTGGGAAGGGAGTATGTCGTTTCCAGGTACCGGCCGGAACACGTTCGCGAATCTCTCAAGGCGGTCGTTGAATCTTGCGTCGAGGTAATTGCAGAAGGGACTAGCCTAATAGAAACTGCGGCAACATAATCGGATTTGATAGGACTGAGCCTCGCTGGTCAGATTTTCTCACCTACCAGGATGATGTTTTTTCCGACCGGTGGTTTGACCACCCCCTCAATCGCCTGCACGAGAGGAACCACATATTCGTCATAAAAACGGACCGCGGTCGGCTCCATTGTCTGAGATTTGAATAGGCGATATTTTATCCACCAGGGAACGATGCCGAGGAAGTCTAAAGATCTGGATTCCAAAATTTTGAATCCCGCCCGCCCGCATTTTTCGGTCAATTCAGTCGAGCCATAACGCCGAACGTGTCCTATCTGTCGATCAAAGCTTCCGTACAACCCGCGGAGCGCCGGCACGAAGAGGAAAATCCTTCCCCCTTTTACAAGCGTCTGATTGATTGCGCGCAACTCGCCCTCGTCGTCAGCAACATGCTCAAGCACATTGACGTAGATGATTGAATCGGGCCTGCAAACAGTTTCAATCTCAGCCGCGACTCGAGTAAACATTGCATTGAATGTCTGAATCTGAGTGTCTAACTGCCATTGCTGCATTCGCTCCGTGAGAACTGCGTACATCTGCACGGCTGGTTCAACCAGCGCTAGAGATTCGAGTGGTCGCTCAAGCAGAAGCTCTGAAAACGATCCCACGCCGGCTCCCACCTCCACCAGTCGCGTTCCCAGGTAGGGTTCAAAAATCCGCAATATCCAGCGGTGATAATTCACCGCGAACGACATTGCTTCCAGGTCCCTGCCGGTGTAGACAACGTCAGAATTCATCAGTTGAATCAGATCGGGAAATCAACCGGCAATCGGCTTGATCTTTTCCCCGGAGCTGCTTGTGATGGGATGCGATTTGATAACGCGTTTCTCAGGTAGTCGGCGGAAAGAGGATGATAAACTACAAAATAAGTTAAATCTAAAAACCAGCCATAGCGCGATCAGGCCATCTTTGAGGCCAATTTTCTTACCTTCAGTATAGGTTCTTCCGTAGTAACTGATTGGCACTTCGTAAATGGCGCAACCCAACTTGGCTACTTTTGCGGTCGCTTCGACCTCGAAGCCAAAGCCCCGAGAAACTATTACCATATTGCGAATGATGTCTCCGCGAAACGCCTTGTAGCCGGTTTCGATGTCCGTCATGTTTAGATTCGTCAACATGTTGGAGATGAAGGTGAGAAACTTGTTGGCCAGGAAGTGATAGAAATATAAAACGCGTGCTGCTCGTCGCACCAGGAAGCGCGAACCGAAGACAACATCAGCATGCCCTTCAAGGATCGGACGGATGACACCTGCGATCTCCTCGGGATCATATTCAAGGTCGGCATCCTGCACAATTACAATTTCTCCCTGCGTCAGAGCAATGCCGGATTTGAGCGCTTCGGTCTTACCGAGATTTTCACTGTGGCAAATCAAACGCACTTGAGCATTCCTCTCGGCAAGGTTGCGCGCCGCTTCCGCGGTTCCGTCAGTGGAACAGTCGTCCACGACGATGACTTCAAGCAGATACGGAATCGCAAGCACTCGTTGCAACACGAGGGCGATGCTGGTCTCTTCGTTATAGACGGGCACAACCACCGAAAGGCAAGCCGGATAGTTCTCCGTCTCACTTAGTATAGGGTTTGAAGACATACTGTTTTACGTAATCTACCCGGAAAACTTCACACGCAGTTCGTGTGATTTCCAATCGGAGTCCAAAATCAGATAGTGATCCTCGCCGATTGTTTCCGTTTCGAAAGATACTTTATTGCCGTCGAGTTGGGCCTCCGCGACGCGCTGGTTTGCCGGCAGCAATAAGTGAAGCCGGCCGAAACCAGCGACGTTGCTTTCGTAATTGAGTCTGATGACACCCGGTTCACGACAATATTGGTAAGCGACGTAATGATCAGTCGCGGATTCGTACAGGTGAACCTGTCCTGGTTGATCGCCCAAACGGATTCTCAAAGTTAACGCACTTTGACTGAGATAGATACCAAAGAGACCCTCAAAAATGTCTCTCCCGAGGACCCCGGCACTTCCGGCGTATTTTGGACTTCCCTTTCCCTCTCCGCTTCTCGTGTGCCACTCGTAAAAGCCGTTGTTGTTTGCGCTCTTCCTGGCAATCTCAATTAAGTCGCGAAGTGCTCGCTGAGAATACCCTCTTTCGAATTCGGCAAGCAAAAATCTCCCGGCAAACCAATCCCACTGACCACCATTTTGATAGATGTACTCCTGGCTCACTGCCGGATGTTTGAAACGGCCGTTTGGATAAGAAGGCAGCAAGGTGCCTGCGATGGTCGACATACCGAATTGTTGTTTCCGAAAAACGACAACATCAAAAATTTTTCGCGCCTGGTGATCATCTGCAATGTCGTTAAGCACTGCTAAGGCATTACCCCCCATGGCGAATATATCCGATTCGTCCTGCGCGTTTGGAAATAGCGCCGGTGTCAGGATCAGATGAATTCGATAGAAACCTTTGTCTTCCTGCCAGAGATGCTTGTTAATGTTTTCCTTAATCGCAGCGCCCCTTGCTTTCCAGGAGTCAGCCATTCTATCGTCAGCATTCTCTCGATTAAGCTCTGCCAATTGAATAGCAGCTCGATAAAAGATCGCGTTTGTGTAAATGCCCGCCACTAATGGTGTTTTGGAGTCGGCATAGATTGCGCGTTGATCGGGATAGACAGGACTAACATCTCCCCAGTCCGCCGTGAAAGCGTTGGCGATCAACCCGAGCTTCGCATCCAACTTGTTTTTCCATAAGTAGTCGAGAGCCAGATTCAAGCGGTCAATCAAGGACCGCCCTTTGATGTTCTTGCTTAGCCAGTTGCGATCGCCGGTAATTCTAAAAACCTGATAAGCGCTGTCAACAGCCGCTGACTCTTGATCAGCTTCTGTTGTGTTCTTGTCCGCCGTTATTGTTATCGGCTTTTGCGCGCCGCCTTCCTTGCTGAAGCGATAAACTTCGATTACTCGAGGTGCCACCTCAAGGAAATTTGATTTTTCACCCGATGCGATCCAATCGTAAAGTTCCCCATCTTCTCGCTGGTAGGCCAGATGTTCTTCCAGCCAACTGGTCAGGTAACTGCTGCCGTAATAATACCGGGACAACGGAATGATAGTGGCACTGTCTCGCAACCAGATTTGCGGATAACTTGATCCGGCGCCGAAGCCTTTGACAGTTTGCTGAGCTTCAAATTCTTTTCTGTTCGCTTCCAACGTGGTAAACAGAAAATTCTGTAGACGATTTAGATCATGATCAGCGGAAACATAGGCCACCTGCTTGCTGTAACCAGTGTCAATCTGCTGATTTGTTTGTGCACAGTTGCTCGTTCTTTCGGCTGACTGAAGAGGTCGAGTGTCCCACTGACAAGCACTGAGCAAGCCCGAGAGACACAATATAGCCGCTAATTTAGGGTGTCTTTTCATAGTTCAGAGCTTGCCTGACCTTCAGCCGAAATGATGGTCATTGAATTTCAGTTAACTAAGCCGAAGCGCTGACGATACTCAGTAGAGTAGATGAAATCAAAAATCAGTTGACGGTAATTTCCGGTAGCTTCGAGTGTCACTAGTCGTTCGCGGAATTCAGAAGGCTTTGGATCGCGGCGCAACAATCCTAAAAACTGCACGGCCACGAACGAACGGTTGGAAAACTTTTTGGCTACCTCTTTACTTTCCAAAACTTCGCGCAGCACATCCACTTGCTGCTTGCGACTGCTTTCCATATCCGCAATCAATTCATCGCGGTTTGAGAGAGTGATCCCAGCTTGCGACGAGAGTTTATCGACAAAGTCCGCAGCGGCGAGCTTTCCATAACGAGTCTTGAACTCATTACGCTTCATCCATTCAGACAACAATTTCTCTTTGCTTGCCGCTTCCTGCGAAGCCACTTGCGAAAGGATAATCCTTTCGCGATCTGCAATGAATTCGTCATACCGAGGTAGTCTCCCCAGAGTGGCGTCGTAAAAGAGATAGACATAATCATTTCTTTTTTTGAACTCCTCGGATTGGAGTATGGCGAGAGAGACTTGTACGCGGCCACAATTCAGGTCAGTCTCTAACCTGCATTGAGCGAGCTGATGGCTCCAATCTTCCAAGCTGGCCGGTTCAGGTTCCCGTGCCAGCAAATCCAAATACTGTTGCCGCACAAAGAAAGCGGAATCATCAATCAGGTTCTTTTTGGGTTCCTCTATTACAAGGCGACAGACATTGCCCTGAAGATGATTCGAGTCGATCCAAGTCTTCACATTTGCTTCGTACTCGGACGCATTCACCTCCCATAGGGACCAGTTTGGCGGCAACTGTCCGCTGTAGCCATTCAGAGTGGGAATGTGCCTCATGATTGAAACCAACGCGGCATCGAGCTGGTATTCAAATTGATTTCGCCGCCCATTGGGAAAAACCGAGACATAAAACGAAGAGCAATTGCCGGGAAGAGCGGTTGATAACTTTGTTAAGTAAGTCTTCTCGGCCTTGACAGAGAAGCCATTGAAATTTTTCTTCCGCGCAAACTGTTCTCCCAACCCAAAAGCAATCACGACGAGTAATGCCGCGTACATCATTGTTCGAACGGGCCGACGATTTCGTGCTGAAATTTTTGACATGGCCCGGTCAATAACAAAGGCAAATGCGATGGCCATTGGCAACGTCAGTAAAATCACATAGCGTGCCACCGCTCGAATTCCTTGCGCGCCGGGTACGTGAGAATAAATAAATTCCCAGGGTGAGTAATCGTTCCAATATCTCATACCCAGCAGGTAAAATAGTGTGGTTGCAAGTACGAGCACAGCGAAGAACATCTGTGTGGTTTTGTTGTGCTCCTCGGTGTTTGCCAAAAGCTCCCTGGATCCATGCGAAGTTTTTCTGTTTCTTATTATCAACCAAATCGCCAGCATAGTTGTTCCCACCCAGGCCAGAGACGGGATCAGTCCGATGCCGATTTGAAGTTCCGGATGAAGTGGATGGGCGCGTTTTACGGCGGCAGAGAAAGTACCCCAAACATAATTTCGTTCACCCATAACCAGCAGCGACCAAAACACGGGAATCAATTGACCCGCTTCTTCATAGGTTCTCCCGCCTGAAGCTCGAACCAGCGGAAGGTAAGCGAGGAAGAATGGCGTCAAGCCAAGAGTGAAGACGAAACCAGCTCCGGCGACCGCCGGCCAAAATTTCTTAAGGAAAATCCACAGGAAGCGACGCGTTCTTTTGAAGAGAAGGGCCAAAGCCACGAATAGCAAACACCAAAGCATGAAGAACCAGCCAAGGTAAAAGCCTGATAACAGTTGTAGGTCCAACGACAACGCAGCCAGACATAACCACATGAAGGCTTTGCGAAGGCCCAAAGTCTCCATCTTTTGGACAGGTATGATGGCGAAGATTATCGCGAGTGGCAGGAAGAAAATTGGCTGAAGCTGGAAGTGGCCCATCTGAACCAGCTTCGGGCTATTGAAGGCGAAGAAGAATGCAGCTGCACATGAAGCGTAAACATTAAAGCGTAAGATTTTTTTCAGCAGGATAAAACAAACAACGTAGTTCAGAAAATTAAGAAAAATGAAGGTGAACTCCGAGGCTTCGAACATGCCTAGTCCGAAAATCCGCAGAATTGAGTATGGAATGCTGTAACCGAAAAAGAGATCGGCGTATGCCAATACTCCTTTGACTGGATAGAACATCTGGGGTGAAAGCCAGTTATCGTTTCCCTTGAAGACTTGGTACCAATGCTCCAAAAGATAGGTAACCAATCTGCCGTCGCCTCGGTCACCGGGAAACATGTCAAAGCGTGAAGCAAACTGAGCGATGTGGAACAGCCACGTTCCAATAAAACCCAAAAGCAGCACTGGCAACCACGAGACAAGGAATTGCCTCCTCCCGTCTACAGGCGTTTCGAGGTCTAATCCAGCGTCGTTAACCATATCTTCCATGCCAATGCCGGTTTGGCAAGCAACCATTTGGCCGCTGACAGCCACTCTAAGCAAACGGATAGCGCAATGATTGCGTTCTCATTGGAAACAAGTTTTGGGCCTGGTTCGACTAGATTTGTTCAAACTATCGCGGGACAATAGCCGTCTTACAGTTGATTGACGGCGGCAAAAACAGCACGATATACTAACTGCGTGTCAGTAAGCGATGGCGATACTAAGTGACGCCCACCCAATGAGTTCCGACGCCAACATATCTTAAAGCTCCAGGAGCCGTAAATGAAGTTAGTACTTATTCCCGTTATCATCGTCGCGGTCGCGATCAGTGTTATGGGCCAGACCGCGCCCACCTTAAGGATTGTCACGGAAGATCCAAGTTTGCCGTCCGACCTCTACTACGGCGACCTCAAGGTCAAGCCGTTACGCTTGCGACCGGTAACCAACCAGCCGATTGTTTTCGAAGACAATGATTATTTCGTATTTCAGCAGTATGTAGACTTTCTTGGCCGTATGCCCGATCAGGCAGGTTTTGACGATTGGTTGAGAGTACTCAACACCTGTACCAATCAGGGCAAGCTTGGCGCCGACCCAGGTTGCGACCGTACGCATGTCTCTTCCGGATTCTTTCGCTCGACAGAGTTTGGCGAGCGCGGGTACTGGCTCTATCGCTTTTATGAAGCAACCTTGGGAAGACGGCCTAATTATGCGGAGTGGAAGCCCGAACTGCTGAAACTTAGCGGGCTCCAATTGTCCGCTGCTGAGATCGAAAACAGACGTGCCGACTTTATCAGTCGCTTCATGCAGCTTCCTGAGTTTACCAACAACTTTGCGGGTCTGACGGACTCAGCGCATGCGTCGCAGTTCATCACGAAGCTGGAACAGATAGGACGAGTAACTCTGCCGGCGACGGCTACAACTGACCCTGGTCAACCACCGCAATACGGCCGGGAGGAACTAATCAACAAGATGGCCACTGGTCAATTCACTGCGGCCCAGACCTTGCGCGCCTTTATTGAACAGAAGGTTGTTTGGGACACCTACTTCTATCGCGCTTTCGTCGCGATGGAGTACTTCGGTTACCTGCGAAGAGATCCAGAAGCGGCTGGCTACGACGACTGGGTTCGGGTGTTGACGTTCGGCGACGCTCCTACGGGCATTCAGCCGGGTGATTATCGCCACCTGATCTTCGGCTTCATCTGGTCAGTCGAGTACCGTGCAAGATTCTAGGTCGAGCCGATATCCCCTGTTGCATAAAGTCCGCTGGGTCATATCAGCGGGCTTTTTGTTTCCGCGGAAGAGCCGTCCTTAGACTCTCCATCGCCTGACCGCCTCATCGTAGACTTCAAGCGTAGCGCGCGCCGTTCCTTCCCAGGTAAATTCCTTCGCCCTTTGCAAACCCATTGAAGATAGTTGTCGCCGTTGGTTTTCATCCTTAAGTAATGCCGTCAAGCTTTCAGCTAAACCTTCTACGTCGTGGGGTGCAATTAATCTTGCCGCTGCGCCCACGGTTTCCATGATGGTTGGAATGTTACTGGTAATGACCGGAGCGCCGCAGGCCATTGCTTCCAACGGGGGTAGGCCAAAACCCTCATAAAGCGAGGGATAAACGCAGGCCTTGCATGACGAATAAAGCGCCGCAAGATCCTTTTCCGGAACGTAGCCCAAGAAAAGGATGCGCTCTTTGGCAGCGGACTTCGCGATATAGGAAAACAGTCCTTCTGTCAGCCACCCCTCCTTCCCGGCAATTACAAGTTGCGGATTCAAATCAGTCTTCTGCAAAAGTTCAGCAAAGGCTTTGACAAGCGTAATCAGATTTTTTCGCGGCTCGATGGTGCCCACAAAAAGTAAAAACTCATCGTCAATACCTAAACGCTTTTTTACTTCGGCGGCGTGCTCAAGAGATGTTGGCCGAAATTGATTTCGAGCGGCATAGGGGGTTACCGCGACCTTGCCCGGGTCGACTCGCAGATGTTCACAAATTTCGCGTTTGACGCTTTCGGTGGCTGTTATGATCATCGTCGCAGCTTTCGCCATCAGCGGCAGTCTCTGTCTGGCACGCCGGACGTCAGCACTGGTGTGCGTCTCGCCATGCAGTAAGAGCGAGAGATCGTGAATGGTGACAATTTTGGGGAAACCGCTCCAGACTGGTATCTGATAATTCGTACCGTGAAAAAGTGATAACTTATTTTTTTTGCCGTATGCAGGAAGACCCCAAGCCCACCAACTCAATCTTCGTCTAGCCTCCACGACCTCAAGATTCGACGGTAAGCCGTCCGCATCATCCTTCGTCAAAGCTGTCATTGCGACGGGTGAGATTAGTTGGAATTCATCGGTGGGAGCGACGCGCGCCAGGGCGTGCGCGAGCTCAAACGTGTAATGTCCAATTCCGGTTTTGGGCGATGCGAGCGGAATGCCGTCGAGACCTATGCGCATAGATTGAAAGGCATGATAGCGGAAATACCCTCGCCGATGTAAAAAAGCGGCGGCGAATCGGGTTCGCCGCCGCTCATGTTGAAGTCACTGCGGGAAAACAATGTCAGCTTATTGCTTGCCGAAGCGCTCTCGGTATTCAACTGAATAGACAAAGCCGAAGATCAGGTGGCGATAGTCGCCAGGCGCAACACCGGCCGACGCTCGCCCGTTAGTCAATACATCTACCCAGTCGTCATACCCGGCCGCTTCCGGATCTCTTCGCAGGTAACCGAAGTATTGCATGGCCACAAACGCTCGATAGAAGTAGGTGTCCCAAACAACCTTCTGTTCAATAAATGCGCGCAGTGTTTGTGCCGCGGTAAATTGACTGTTCGCCATCTTGTTGATTAGTTCCTGCCGGCCATATTGCGGTGGCTGACCAGGGTCAGTTGTAGCCGTTGCCGGTAGAGTTACTCGTCCTATCTGTTCGAGCTTCGCGATAAACTGCGACGCATGAGCTGCGTCGGTCAGACCCGCAAAGTTATTGGTAAACTCCGGAAGCTGCATGAAGCGACCGATAAAGTCGGCACGTCTGGTTTCCTGTTCAGCATCGGTCATCAATCCGCTCAGCCGCCGCATCTCCGGCATGAACTCAACAAACTGTGGCCGTCTCCCCAAACTCGCTTCATAGAAGCGATAGATCCAGTAACCCTTCTCGCCAAACTCAGTAGAACGGAAGAAGCCAGATGACACCTGGACCCGATCGCAAGTTGGAGGCGATCCCAGCCAACCCTGACCTGGTCCACAGTCGTTCAGAACCTTGTTCCAATCCGTAAAGCCGGCCGTATCAGGCTCCCGCAGCAGGAAATCCAAATACTGCTGTCTCACGAAGAAAGCGTTGTTCAGAAACGGATTGCTGGCGTTTGGATCACTGTCGTTGTCTACAATCGTAATCGTAGTCGAAGCAGGCGAACCCAGCGCTGTGCCAGTAGCATTGCTGAGCGCAATGGTCAGCGTCTCGTTACCTTCAACAAAGGCATCGTCAATGATCGAAAGCCGAATTGTTTGCGTTGCCACGCCTGCCGCAAAGCGCAACGTGCCACCGTTTGTTACGTAGTCACACTTTGCCGACGCCACGCCGCTGACTGTGTCGCAGCGCGCGGCCATGAAATCGTTGGTAGAGTAGTCAACCGTCGCCGCGCCGGAAGTGTCCCCGCGCGTAACCGGGATGTCAATAAAGTTTGCCCCTTCCGCTACGCTATAAGCCGAAGTGACAAATTGCCACGTATTGGACGGTACACAATTGGTTTGGATCCAGTTGAGTTTGATCGTTCCGACATCGCCGCCCGATCCGCCATTGTCATAGCCATCGAGCGCTATTCGATAGGTTGTACCGGCGTTTGCTGCGAACGTAACACTGCTGGTCGTAACGTGGGGTCGACCGGCGACGTCGGGAATGTCGTCATTATTGGCAACTAAGGTCCCTCCCAAAGCGTTGACGGCTGTTCCGGTGTAGACCGCAAGTACAGTGTCGAACCCGCTTCCTGCTGTGGTAACGGTGACGCTACCGCTGCTGGGTGCTTGCCACTGATACCAAACTGACCGCGCTCCGCCACCAGCGTCTGGCGAGTGATTCGGCTCACCAGTCTCTCTAGTCGCATTTAGATTCGTGCCGCTAACGCTGCCGGAACACCCTGAAATGATCTGGGCGTTCGCAAAGTTATCATTACCGGGCGGCGGCGGCGGGGGTGGCGGCGCCGTATTGTTCACGAAGTTCCAGCCTAGAGTTTCAAGCGTGGAAAAGTCATTATCCGTGGCATCCTCATGTACGCCTTTAGCAATTGTCGGGTCCATAATGCCAATGTACTGCCCGGTAAGTTCGTCGGCTTTCCAATGGCTTGATTGACTGCCATCACCATCTGTTGGGCCCGGATCTGGTCCACCAGTCGATAGTCCCAATTCATTGGTACTAATATTACCGCCAACAACAAAAGTCTGGCCGGTGAAGTACACCTGGCTTCCACCAATCGACATTATTCGCTGCGCGGAGTTAAAGGTGTTCGAAGTTGTCCCGGGCCGAAAGCGAAACATGTCCCAAACCGACATTGGCGTGGTGCTCCCCTCGCCGGCATTGGACACGAAGCCTAACGCATGCCCGATCTCATGCGTAGCCACTGCAACAAAATCAATGGAGCCAGGGTTAATGCCATCATCCGAGTTAAAGTCAAACGCGAAATTCTTGTTAAAGGCGATGGTCGCCACAATGTCATTTGGATTTAAGGGTATGAGACCCAGCGGCTGTGAAAGAGAGCGCGATACGGAGATGACTGAACCGTCCCCCGTATCGGTGGGAATAATAGAACCAGGCAGCGAATTGTAAAGGACTGGGTCTGCCGAAGAAGCCGTCTGTAATAGCCGCTGGCGAGCGGTGGTGTAGTCAACTGAAATACTGCCTGAACTTGTCGATCCGAGAACACCGGATGGAAAGGCACTTCCATCAGGCCGGTTCACACCATAATCGATTTTGATATTGATAGTTACCGGCGACTTGATTCTTGCAGTCCAAACGGCAGCCGCTCTTTGGAAAGCTGCGACGACCGTGCTCCTGTTGGCATCGCTCGCAAGTTGGCTTAACGCCAACAAACTAATAGTTAATCCGGTCGAAGAATCCTGCCCACCCATAACATTCTGCTGATTTGCAGACTTAGCATCCAAGAGCTCTCTAACTGGGATCCCTCGATCGTCCGGGCGCGGCAACGTGGAAGGAACTTCATTCGGGGTCGCTTTACGACAAGTCGAAACGCCATCAATCATCTCGATAATGAAACTATCTCCGCCACCCTCGGACTTCGATTGTGCTTCTATCTGGTACTGATCGACATTGAACGCGGTTGCCGAGCTGCTGAAAATCACGGCTGGGCGAGAACTAACACCCCGAGCCGATACTCCAAAACCGACCGGGGTTAAGAGTACAGCTGCGAGGCCGACTGCCAGTGAGCCTCGCAACCATCGACCGGGAGTGCTGTCAGAATACTTCTGAGACGTGAAGTAGAAACGGTGTAAGGAAAACTTCAAGTTCTAATCTCCTAAGCAAATCGCTATTTAGGAATCGACCCGTTCAAACTTGGGTTGGACGGTTGGACGATAAAAAGGTACTCGCAGTATTGTTGGCTAATTCAAAACTCTAGGGACCCGAGAACTCTTCAAGGCGCAAGCAAACGTGCCTTCAGATGCTAATAGTACCTTCGAGAGATGTATGAAAGACGTGGGAAATGTTACTGAAAAAGCCGCCCAACCTTGAAGGCCGAGAGCCCTCTCCCGCAGGACTGCCGCATTATATATCTGTGGCATTCACGCTCCAAAGAACGGCCAGCTGCACGCCTTTGATGATTTCATCCACCAGGCACCGCCTCGATCCAAGAGGCAACAAGTCACCAGGCAAGACAATGCCGGGAGGAGCAAAGTGCACCTCCCGGCTGAACTTGTCGGATTTGCCTTAACTTATTTGCCGAAGCGTTCGCGGTACTCGACTGAATATACGAAGCCAAAGATAAGATGGCGATAGTCTCCAGGTGGAACCGTCCCCCTACCATTAGTCAATACGTCTACCCAGTCATTGTAGCCGGCAGAGTCTGGATCTCTCCTGAGATAACCAAAGTATTGCATTGCTACAAAGGCTCGATAGTAGTAGGTATCCCAAACCACCTTCTGCTCAATGAATGCTCTCAGCGTTTGAGCCGCGGATAATTGTCCACTCTGCATCAAGCCGATCAGTTCCTGGCGACCGTATTGCTGCGGTTGACCGGGTTGAGTGGGCGGCACTGTCGCCGGCAAGGTGAAGCGCGCTGACTGTTCTAAGGCGGTTATGAACTGCGAAGCACTCTGGCTGTTGGTTAGCCCTGAGTAGCGGCTCGTGAATTCGGGAAGCTGCATGAACCTATTGATGAATTCGGCGCGTCTTGCCTCCTGCTCGGTGTCGGGCATCAGTCCGCTCAACCGCCTGACGTCGGGCATGAACTCTGCGAATTGCGGTCGCCGGCCCAGGCTCGCTTCATAAAAGCGATAGATCCAGTAACCCTTCTCGCCAAACTCAGTAGAACGGAAGAAGCCAGACGAGACCTGTACCCTATCGCAGCCTACATCCGATCCGAGCCATCCCTGCGTTGGCTGGCAGCTATTGAGCACATTGAGCCAATCGCTGTAACCGGACGAATCCGGCTCGCGCAGCAGAAAATCGAGATAGTGCATGCGCACAAAGAAATTGTTGTTCAGGAATGGATTGCTGGCATTCGCATCCGAGTCGTTGTCCAGAATCGTAACGGTCGTATTGGAAGGCGAACCCAAAGCGACTCCGATCGGATTACTGAGACCAATGGTCAACGTCTCGTTCCCTTCGACGAACGCATCATCAACGATAGAAAGTTGTATTGTCTTACTGGCCTCACCGGCTGCAAAGCGTAAGGTCCCACCCAAAGTCGCATAGTCACATTTCGCGGAAGCCAGGCCGTTAACTGTGTCGCATCGACTAACCATGTAGTCGTTGGTGGAATAATCAACCGTCGCAGCGCCGGAAGTATTTGGTCTGGTGACAACTACCTGTAGCGCGCCAGCGCCTTCTCCTACGGTGTAGCCCGCGAATTCAAATTGAACTGCGTTGGCGGGGACTGGGGTGGGCGTTGGTGTGGGTGTTGGAGTTGGCGGCGGCGCCGAAATGTACCAGCCGATGTCAGCGAGCAACGAAGCAGTAAGATCTCGGGGAGCAGTAACGGTGTGGGTCAGGTCTCTAGTTATGAATGGCTCGAGTAGTTGATTAGGCGACGCCGACATGTCCCAATGCGAAACCGATGAACCTGAGCTAACCGGATTCGGCGCGTACATCAGTGGCCGTCCTCCGGAATCTTTTCCTCCGACCAGTAAAGCCGCATCGTTGTCTACTCTTGGACCACTCCACGCTAAATTGCCGGCGTTGACTGCTGAAGCTGCTCGTTCACCGTCCGACATCTGGACCCACGTTTTGCCATTGGTGTTATCGAAAAGAAATCTATCGTAAATACTTGGGTATCCCGACATGAACGCGCCGCTTGAAGGACTGGTAAACGTTTGAAATCCCAGGCCGTGCGAGATCTCGTGCAGAAGCACATTCACCAAATCAATGCCGCTGCTGCCATCCATATTGTCGAATCCATAATACCAATGAGCGGTCTCCAGGCAGCCGCTTGTGCCAACATTTGGATTGAACTGCGCTTGAATTTCAGGGCTGCTGCCATTGAGATCACTGCCGGCGAACATGTTGGCGAGCGCAATACTGTACCAGGTACTTCTATAAGGAGCGTTGGGAAAATCGCGCATAAGATTGGCCGCGCCAGCCCCGCCGAGCGCGCCCGAATTGGCAGAACAAGGTAGAGCCGTCCAGGTGGCTCGAACGGTAATGACGGGACCGCTCACGATCGTAGCTCCCCAGAAGTCGGCGGCATATTGAAAAGCGTTTAGCCGTTGTTGCCCTACGGTGGTTCCGGTGTTGCCGCCAACGGGAACCGCGGGAGTTGGATCATTAAATCCAACGCCGGGTTGATCGGCATTATCTATGACAATGGTTGCCCCAAGAGTAGCGGAAGCCAGGATGAACACCACAACCAAAGTTGATAAGAGCGCGGAGATTGTCGAAAGGGATCGTTTCATGATCGTATGGGTCGCCGACAGCTAGGTTGAGGTTACTATCGCGGCAGTCTGGTTTTGGGGGATAGGTTGGTGATTCGATTTGGGTCTATTCCGAAGAAGGCGCCTGCCGCTTCAGGATTATTAACGCACGATTGAGAAACGCTGCCGTTTCTTTCAACTCTTGCAACGGTTACATTTTCAAAATGTCCGTTCAGATCAATAGATACTGATCCGTCGGAGTGGCGAACTTCTGTAAGTCCATTAGCGGATGGATCGATCATCTCGCCAAGTCCTGACGCGAGTCGGTCAGCCTGTTCCTGAGTAAGGTCCTGGGCCTGCACGCTCTGATTGGTGAGCGAAAACTTGCGGCTTGCGCCTAATGTTTCAACTCCTTGGCTTGGCTTCGCGGGTAACTCCGCTTGATCGCTAACAACTCTGTGTCTTGAGACTACTGTTACTGCGGCCGTTGCCAGAACTACGATCGCAACCAACGCAGACCCGAGCGATAAACGGCCGGATCTCTTCCCCGAGTTCTTCACAGATTTACTCACAGACGTGTCCTCTCTTCCGATCTGAATGCAATTTTTTTTGAGGGGTAATACAGGGGCGAAAAATAATTAGGAGCAAGGATTCCAGCGTGTGAATCTGACGCTGACTGAATGTCGCCCGGCATCTGACCAGGCTCTATGAGAATACAATGATTTCTTTGTGTTTAGCAATGTTATTTTTCGCTAAACAGAGCTAGCCAGAAGCGTTTGGGTGAAAAAAGCCCTTTTGTGGGATTTAGTGGAAACGTTGCCCGATTTGCTCGGTCCCGAAGGTGCCGATCCCGTTCAGGCGAAAACCGAAGACTATCCGGTTTTCCTGCCGGACACCGACATTGAAAGTATAGTTTTGTGCGGTTACGGCGCAGCAGTCCCAGCTATAGCCGATGGTAACTGTCGAACTCACGAGCTTGCGGTGAGTTCCCGGGTGCTCTTGAAAGTCGTAGAACAACGACGCACCGGCAAAGAGTCCGCGGTCCCGATTGCCGAGAAAGAATGACGGACTCCATTGCGACCCGCGCAATGTACCGGGCTCTTTGCCGCGCGCATCCGCAAATCGCGCCAGACTCGGAACGAGCTCGACTGCTCGGGTGTAGTAAAAACTCTGAAATATTTGCACCAGCGAACGGTTGATGCCGAACGAAGCTGAAAGCGCGCGCAGCCCGCCCCCGCGTGTATCCAGGTCAGTACGAAAATCAAGAAAGATGTTTGCCTGCGGGCGGTAGCGGGCTTCCACGTTCAGCGGCGAAAAGCGCCGCGGCACGCCCCCATAACTGAAACCTGAAAGTGTGTTGATGGGATAGAACTGATTGCGCTGGCCTGGTACCAAAGCGCCTCCAAAGTAGGGATCGAAAAAATATTTTCCGCGCACTGTAATCGTCAGCGCTTCATAAGGCTGGCTCGCGAGCGAGTCGCCATTGTTTGTTCGCGTTCTCGCGGTTGTCTCTTTTTCTTTTCCGCTTACATTCTCCGTCGATCGTCGTGTAAAGAAGCGGTTGGAGATTCCAAACTCAATTTCGCTCGTGTCTGCCACTGCGTCGATGTAATCGAAGCGGATTATGCGATTAAAGTTATTGACTCCCGAAATCTTCCGATAAATAACGTAAGGCTCAATCACGTGGCTGAACCAGAATGAGCCATTATGATGAAAGTCCTTCGCAAGTGCCGGTGGTCTTACGTCCAGCTCAAATTCGCCATAACCTCGCGTTATGTTTTGGCTGAGGATGGCGCGGTTTGTCGGATCAATCGAATTTGAATAGAAAGTGGCGCGCCCTCCAGCCGTGGCCGTTACCGATACACCAAAAAAGTAAAGCGGAATTTGCACGCGTGGGTGAAAATCGAGCCGTTGCACTATAGATGGTGAAACTATCGGCTCGCCGCCAACGGCAAGCCTGAAAGCACCTAAGTCATCGGTCGTTTCCTTTCGACTGACACCTTCGGCGCCGGCTTCGTAAGAAAAGTAAATCGGCAGTTTCTTAAAGAAGTTCAGCGGCGACGCGCGTTTCTCAATTGTGACGCTGGGCAGCTCGCGAATGCGTATGCGCACGTTTGGCAAATTCGTCACCTGCGAGCGCGCCAGAAAATTGAAACTATAGGCGTTATAGTCTTTGTTAACGAAAACCTGCGAGCGCTCCTCAGGCGAGATAGCCTGCTGAATGCTATCGGAAAACACCTGGCGAAAGGCGAGATTTGAAGTTACGTTGACGTCAGCGGCCGCGATAAATCCGTTCGGGAAATAATGGACGCCTTCAACGTAGAAACTGGAGCCCCCCTGATCGGGATGATCGGCATCGGCTTTGTGGCCCAGCGCGCGATCCTTTACGAAATAAAACCCGGCGTTGAAGTATGAGCGCGAATTCGCGCGCGTGCGCAGGTCGGCGCCCAGCCCGTAGCCTCGTTTAGTGTAGATGTCATTGCGCACCGTCACATCGGCGGACCTGCCCAGCGTTTGATAGTAAGCAGTTGAAAGGCGAAACCCCTTCTTGCCGGAACCACTGAAGGTCGGCGTTAAGAATCCTGAAGCCCGATCACGCGGTTTGAGTGAGACAGATGCATAAGGAAGATAGAAGATCGGCATCTTCTTCACGCGCAGATCCGGCGAATAAAGGCGCACGCGGTCTCCCGTCTTGATCTTTACGCGCTTGGCATGAAAGCTCCACTTCGGAACGTCTTCGTCGCATGAAGTTACCTGAACATTAGTGGCGATAATCGTATCGAAGCTGATTTTATCGACGCGATCGGCAGTGAAATAGACTCGCGTGCCGTCCTGCGTTTGGTTGGTGTAGCCGGTGGAGTCAACAAATGATCCGGTCTTGTTTTTGTAATTCCATTCTGCGCGCGAGCCGGTGATTCGTTGCTGGTCGCCTTGATCGAAAACCACGTTACCTTCAGCAATCACTTTGTTGGTCGCTTCGTAAACCGTCACCTTGTCGGCTTGTAAGCGATAGGTTCCGATGCGCGCATCAACATTGCCTTCATAAACGAATACGCGCGCTTCTTTCGGTCCGGAAACTGTCTGCGTACCCGCATCAACTTTTAACAGGTCAGTCGCCTCGCCGATTTCACTTTGGGCAGCAGTACGCCGCGGCTTGACTGGTTGATCCTGAGTTATTGGATTGACGTTGGGAGTGTCGGTCATCGGGTTTGTCACCTTCCGATCGACAGTGTTCGTTTGCTGCGAGAAAGTTTTGAGCGGAGTCAAAACGACGAATGCGCTTGCGAGGGCAAACAGAATAAGGGCCGTGCTACTGCTGGAACGGAAAGAAACGCGCAAGAGAAAATGAACCCTTCCGGTTGGAAGAACGAGCACCTCGCATGAAGTGCGATTCTGCAAGCACTGCCCGTTTATAAAAGCGCAGCGATGCTAACACGAAATTGTGAGCGGTGGGCAGTGAGCGGTTGGGGTAATGGTAGGGCTTGTGACTAGAAAGCAAGATTTTCCATTTGCCATTTACCATTCGCGAATTCAGATTTGAAGTGCAACAGAACGTTCTTTGAAAAATACCTCGTTTGGGGTCCGGTATCCAAGGGTCTTACGAGGCCGATTATTTAGAAGGTCTTCCACCTGTTGCAAGTCTTTG
>WNFR01001684.1_pt1 | contig 25721 bp, 24 predicted proteins | sample 5400221 | NCBI WGS metagenome assembly WNFR01 (sample SAMN13153357, study PRJNA577476) | soil metagenome | isolation source: 40 cm soil under Madrone tree | place: USA:California | collected 2016-06-14 | reverse complement strand
CACGGTCCAGCGGTTACCAAACAATCTCGGCAAGCACGCACCGCCAGAATGATCCGCCAACTCCGCAAACTCGGCTACCGAATCGAACTACCAAATCCGCAATCCGCTAACTCGGCAGGAACGTGATTTTCGACCCTGCACGGCGTACAAAAAGAAGGGCGGACTGAAGTCCGCCCCTACACAAGCTATCAAAAGACAGGAATTAGGAAGTTATTCGTGGGAGCCGGAATCGCCGCTATGGCCTTCCCCACTTGAGGAACCGGGGTTGCCTCCGCCGCCGGCAGCGGCTTTCTGCTGCTTTTCGCGGGCTTCGCGGATAAGGGCTTTGCGCGACAGGCGGACCTTGTTGCCCTCGATGGAGAGAACTTTCACGAGTACTTGGTCGCCGAGCTTCAGCTCATCGCGAACGTCGCGAATGCGATGCTCCGAGATTTCGCTGATGTGCAGGAGGCCGTCGGTGCCGGGGAAGAGCTCGACGAAGGCGCCGAACTCCGCCAGTCGAACGACTTTGCCGAGATAGGTTTTGCCGATTTCGGCGCTGGCAGTGACGTCCCGAACCATCTGCAAGGCCGCGTCGCCGCCGGCTCCGCTGGTGGAGAAGATGTGCACGGTGCCGTCTTCGAGGACGTCGATCTTGACGCCGGTGGCTTCGATGATGGACCTGATCTTCTTGCCGCCCGGCCCGATGAGATCGCGGATCTTGTCCTGCGGGATTTTCAGCTTGAAGAGGCGCGGGGCGTAGGCGGAAATTGCGGTGCGCGCCTCGCTCAGGGTCTTCTCCATGGTATCGAGAATCTGGAGGCGGGCTTTCTTCGCTTGGGCGAGGGCTTCGCGCATCATGCCGATGGAGATGCCCAGGACCTTGATGTCCATCTGCAGCGCAGTGATGCCCGCGCGAGTGCCGGCAACTTTGAAGTCCATGTCGCCGTAGTGATCCTCCGCTCCGGCGATGTCCGTGAGGATGGAATATTTCTTGTGGTCACCGACGACGAGGCCCATGGCGATGCCGGCGCAGGCGGCCTTCATCGGGACGCCAGCATCCATGAGGGCGAGAGAGCCGCCGCAAACGGTGGCCATGGAAGAGGAACCGTTGGATTCCAAAATGTCGGAAACGAGGCGCATGGCGTAGGGAAAATCCGCTTCGGGGGGAAGCAGGTTCACGAGCGCGCGCTGCGCAAGAGCGCCGTGGCCGATTTCGCGGCGGCCCGGGCCGCGAAGGAATTTCACTTCACCGACGCTGAACGGCGGGAAGTTGTAGTGCAGCATGAAGCGGTTGAACTGGTCCTGCTCGAAGAGCAGGTCGAGGCGCTGCATGTCTTCCTTGGTGCCCAGGGTCAAAGTGGCGAGCGCCTGGGTTTCGCCGCGGGTAAAGAGCGCGGAACCGTGAACGCGAGGGAGCAAGCCAACTTCGCAAGTGATCAGACGAATCTGGTCGAAGGCGCGGCCATCGGGACGGCGGCGGGCGTTGAGAACATCATCGCGGAAGATATTTTCGCGGAGGCGTTCCAGGGCGCGCTTGGTGAGGGTGCGCTTCTCGTCCATCTCCTTCTTGGGCTCTTCGGGAATCGCTTTAATAATCTCATCCTTGAGAGCATCGACGAGGTGATAGCTTTCCTTCTTGGGATGCTTTTCGGTGTTCAGCGCGTCATGGAGCTTGTCGCCGTACTTTTTCTGGAGATCCTTGTAGATGGCTTCATCGAACGCGAGCGGCGCGACAACGACTTTCTTGGGCTTGAGCTGCGCGTGAAGTTCCTTAATAGCGGCGACGATTTTCTTGATTTGAGCGTGGCCGAACTCGAGGGCGTCCGCAACGGCTTCTTCGGAAACTTCGAGCGCACCGGATTCCACCATGACGATGGCTTCATCCGTGCCCGCAATGATGATATTCATCAAACTTTTCTTCTGGTCGGCAACGGTGGGATTGATCACCAACTGCCCGTCCACCAGGCCAACGCGGACACAGGCAATGGGCTTCTCGAACGGAAGGTCCGAGCAGTAAGCCGCGGCAGACGCGCTGGTTACGGCAATGACGTCGGGGTCATTCTCGCTGTCTGCGGAGAGCACCAGGGAGACGATCTGAGTTTCATTGCGCCAGGATTCAGGGAAGAGCGGGCGCATGGGGCGGTCAATCAAGCGGGAGGTGAGAACTTCCTTCTCCGAGGGGCGGCCTTCGCGTTTGAAGAAACCGCCGGGTATTTTTCCGGCGGAGTAGGTATTCTCTCGGTAGTCGACGGTGAGCGGCAAGAAGTCGCGGTCATTCATCGTCGAGGCCATGCAAGCGGTGGTGAGAACGACGGTGTCGCCGTAGCGCGCGACAATGGCGCCGTTGGCCTGCTTCGCAATTTTTCCAGTTTCTAGAGTCAGGGTGCGCCCGCCGACTTCGACCGTGACGCGATGTGGTGCGGGAGTGTGCGTGTTTTCAGACATAATCATTTCCTTTGGCTCCGCATTCGAGCGGAGCATCGTCAGGCGCGTTCGCGAGGCAAACGGGCCTTGAGTTTACGTTGGCCGCAACGCGGCCATCCAAGATGAAGAGCTAGAGGTGAGAATTACAGTGAGGCTAACGACGGACCACACCCCGAGAAATTCCGGCACTAATTCAGCCGCAACGATTACTTGCGCAGGCTAAGACGTTCAACAATCTCGCGGTACCGATCCGGGTCGCGGCGGTTGAGATAGTCCAGCAAACGGCGGCGCTTATTGACCATCATGATCAATCCGCGGCGCGATGCATGGTCTTTCACGTGGGACTTGAGATGCGATGTCAGGTAGTTGATCCGCTCGCTCAGAAGCGCTATTTGCACTTCGGGCGAGCCCGTGTCCTTAACGTGGGTCCGGAATTGTTCGATCAACGCTGATTTCGGTGCGCTCAAGTGCCCTTCTCCGTCATTCCCCTGAATTTTTCCTCTTCTCTTCGACCCATTCAGGCTAACACAAAGTCAACAAACGTGTAAAGGAATGTAAAAACCGGCCGGTGACCGGACGTTCGGTGCAAGGAGGGCATTTCGGTTCGACGGTCAATGGTGTCCGTGTCAGCCGTCTGACAGGGTTGAGCGAATTCGATGTTGCACTGGGCGGGCAAATCCGGTTCAATGCTTGGGCACAGCTTGAGGGGGAGAAGAATGAGAAAACAATTTGCTGTTTTGGCAGTGGGATGTCTGACTCTGGGTCTGATGGCGGCGCTGGGCTCGGCGCAGACGGACAAAGCTTCGCGGCCGAGTCCGGCGGCGAAGGCCAGTTGCGCGTTGGCCGACGGGAAAACGATAACCGTGGATTACTCAAGCCCGCGCGCGAAGGGGCGGAAGATTTTTGGCGGATTGGTCCCTTACGGGGAAGTGTGGCGCGCGGGCGCCAATGAGGCGACGACTCTTGTTACCACCACAGACCTGATGGTCGGCAGTAGCCACGTGCCTGCCGGCAGCTACACCATTTTCGCGATTCCGAACAAGGACAAGTGGTCACTCATCATCAGCAAAAAGACGGGCGAATGGGGTACCGCTTACCCGGGCCCGTCGGAAGATCTGGCGCGAATCGACATGAAGGTGTCGGCGCTGCCTTCGGCCGTCGAGAACTTCACCATCGCCTTCGACAAGACGGCCGGCGGCTGCACGCTGCGGATGGATTGGGAGACGACACGGGCATCCGTGGAAATTACGAAGATGTAGCATTGTTTGGAAAAGTTTTTAGTTGTCAGTTTTAAGTTTTCAGTCAGAGCAGCGATTCCGAGGCGGTTCTATTGCCTTTTCCCGGAAGCGCGTTGCGCGTTTGGGGGGCAAGCAAGGCCGCAAAGCAATTCAAAATGAAGAGAGGCGCGCCGGCTGATGATCTGGCGCGCCTTTTTGATTATTGCTCCGCCAGGCGGCAAAATGCACGAGTTCTAGGGGCCTCGCTGCAGGCGCGCCATGCCGCGATCGACGAGCATGACCGCGCCAATGACCATGGCAGTGGAGAGGAGCACGTTTAACGTGACGGCTTCGCCGGCGAAGAGCCAGCCGAGAAGAACGGCAACGATAGGATTGACGTAGGTGTGAGTGGCGACGAGCGTGGGAGAGTAGTGCTCGAGGAGCCAGTTGTAGGCGGTGAAGGCCACGACCGAGCCGAAGAGGATGAGATAGCCGAGCGCGAGCCACGAACGCAAGGAGACGGACGCGAACGAAAATCCGCGGTACTCCCCCACAACCGTTCCGGCGAGGAGCAGTTGCACCGAACCCGCTAGCAATGAAAGCGCCGACAAGAGAAGTGGATGCCCGGAGAGATGCGACCGCCTGGAGTAGACTATCCCCACGGACCAGGAAAACGCACCTAACAGAACGGCAAGCGAGCCGACGAACACGCCCGGGCCGGAATTCAGGGCGCTTCGGCCCATCAAGAGGCCGACGCCGCCGAATCCCAGAAGAATTCCAGCCAGAAGCGTCGCATTCAAGCGCCACTGCCGGGCGGCAATAGCGGTGAGCAGGAAAACCCAGATGGGCTCGCTGGCAATGAGCAGTGATGCAAGACCGGACGGTACTTTTTGCTCCGCCCAGTGAAGCGTGCCGTGGCCGATGAGAAAGAAAAATGCGCCAATGACGATGCTGGCGCGAACCTGCGCCCAGGTGGGTCGAAGTCGTTTTGCCAAGCACCAGGCGAGGAGAATTGTGCCGGCGATCAAGTGACGGAGGCCTGCGGTGTAGAGCGGAGGAATCGTTTCCACGGCGTAACGAATCGCGAGATACGTGGAACCCCAGATGAGGTAGATGGAAAGAAAAGAAAAGACGACGGCGGCACGATTCAAACGCGGACGCGCAGAGGTCGTGACCGCTGGGACTTCTTCCAGGACTGTCGCGGATTTTATGGGCATCTTTTCACCAATGAGCGGTGGCCCGAGCCGGCGTTACGGCTCCCAAGCTTCCGTTGTTGTAATGCTCTATCACTGCTATACTCATTACCGTAGCATAAGCGATTGGCTGTAACGAGTCAAGCTCATTTAAGCCATTACGATGAAAGCGTCCCACAACATCTTCCACGCCGCGGGGTTCGGCAAGGTCGCTCCCTGGGTCGATCTCGCCAACAGCGAGGAATGGAATGGCTTCGGGAAGCTCTCCGATCACCTAACGAACCCGCAGTGGCTCGCCACGTTCCTCAAGCATTGGAACCTTCATCCCCTTCCCTCGAACAATGTTCCGCACCGCAAATTGGTGCAATTGCGTTTTCTGCTGCGCAGCGCCGCGGAAAAACTAGCGGCAGGAGGCTCTCTCGACCCGAGAGAGATTTCCAAGGTGAATCAGGTATTAAACGTACCGGTCCGGCAGAAGCTAGTACAGGACCAAAATGGAATCCGCGCCGAGACGGCTCCGGTGCGGAGCGATTGGAATTGGGTGATCGCCCGGATTGCCGCTTCGCTTGGAGAAATGCTGGCGAACCACGAGGTGGAGCGCATCAAAGTCTGTGCCAATTCCGATTGCCGCTGGGTTTTCCACGATCCGACGAAAGCCAGGACGAAGCGCTGGTGCAACGACCGCACCTGCGGCAACCGCGCCCGCGTGCGCCGTGCCCGCGCGGCACAAAAGCAAAGAGCCTGACGAAGAAATTTCTTCTGTCGCCAGGCCCGCAGACGAATCTGCTGATCTGAAGCTAGGAATTCTTCCGGCGCACGAGCGCGAGAAACTCGTCTCGCGTCTGCTTATTGTGACGGAAGGCACCAAGCATGGCGCTGGTGACCGCCTGGCCATGCTGTTTTTCCACGCCGCGCATTTGCATGCAGAGATGGCGGGCTTCGATAATCACGCCGACACCCTGAGGAGCGATTTTTTCCTCGATGGAGTGCGCGATCTGGCTGGTCATGCGCTCCTGAATCTGCAGGCGGCGCGCAAACATGTTGACCACGCGGGCAATCTTGCTGAGGCCCAGAACACGCTTGTCCGGCAGATAGGCCACATGGGCCTTGCCGAAGAACGGCAGCAAGTGGTGTTCGCAAAGGCTGAAGAATTCGATGTCCTTCACAATGACCATCTCGTCGTAGGCCACGCTGAAGGTCGCGCCGTTCAGTACATGATCCAGGTTCAGGTGGTAACCGCTGGTCAAATACTTGAGAGCTTTCTCGAAGCGCTCCGGCGTTTTTCGCAAGCCTTCGCGATTCGGATCCTCTCCGACAAGCTTGATGATCTCGCGCATGTGGTAGGCGATGCTGCGCGTGTCAAGTTCCTTGCGGTCGTTCAGTAGAATTTCTTCCGTTGGCTTCGTCACGGGCGGTTCCCTTCTAGGTTGTCCCCCGCGTATTCGAAGCTGTTGTTTCCGGTTTCTTGGACGCGGATGCGTTCGAGCTTCGCCTTGGGGAAGGATTTCAGGCGCTGGAAAATCTCAATGCACAAATTCTCGGTTGTGGGCACTTTTTCCCGAAAAGCCGGGACATCTTCGTTGAGCGACTTGTGATCGAATTCCTCGAGCACCTGGCGTTCGACGAAGGCGTCCAGATCGGCCAAATTCGCGATCATGCCCGTGGCCGGGTCAACGTCTCCCGACATGCGGACTTCCACCACGTAGTTATGACCGTGGCCATAGGGATTGTTGCATTTCCCGAAGACACGGCAATTCTCCTCTTCGGTTAGATGCGGGCTACGCAGCCGGTGTGACGCCGAGAATCGATACCGGCGGCCGAGTTCGATCTTGAGCGCGTTGCCCATGGCTTCCCCGCTGTTCATGGCTTACCTGCTGCGCTGGCGCCGTTGCGGTAGCAATCGGCGAAGAGGTCGGGCGACTCATATAGCCGAACGCGATGCAGCCGGCCTTGCGTGATTTTCGGCTCCAGCAATTGCCAGATTATGCGTACGACGTTTTCACAGGTGGGAATCTGTCCGGCCAGTTCAGCGACCTCGTAATTGAGATGACGATGATCCATGCGCTGCATGACTTCGCGTTCGAGAATCTCTTTTAGTTCTTTCAGATCCAACACCATGCCGGTCACCGGATCCGGCTCGCCCTCGACGGTTACTTCCAGCGTGTAATTGTGCCCGTGGCCGTGAGGGTTATTGCACTTTCCAAAGATTCGACGGTTCTCCTCAGCCGAAAAATTCGGGTTGTGGTAGATATGCGAGGCGGCAAACTCGATTTTTCGCGTGAGAAGAACCATGGATGTTCGCTTATCTTGCCGATTCGGGAGCTCCGACGGAGTACTCCCGGCCTTTCCATTGGATTCTTCCATTTACATGGCTCCGGTAGGACGCCCAGAGCACAGCTACATACAGCGCCACGGCGGGTACGTAATAAAAGATGAAGGAAAATGGGAAATGGTTACGAGCGAGATCGAGGCCGTAGCTGGTTTGGCGGGCAATGAGGAACAAAACTCCCAGGAAAAGCAGAAAAGGAAACTTCAGCCCCGCGACGATCAGCAGAAGCGGAATCCAAGGGAGGCTTGACTCCACCTCGCGGAAAACCGCCCACGGCGTGCCGCCCATCAAACGATAGAGATTTTTCTTCCAGCCCTGCCACATCGATTGGAACGAGCGGTACATGCGCACGCGAACAATGCCTTTGCCGGACCCGAACGAGATGCGATAGCCAGCGGCCTTCACGCGCATGGCGAGGGCGACGTCTTCCAATACCTCGCCGGCAACACTGGAATGGCCGCCAATGGCGTCGTACACATCGCGGCGCATCATCAGAAACTGGCCGTTGGCGGCCGCTGCGGGCGAGTTCGGATCATTCACCTTCTCATAAGAGAAGCGCTTCGCCAGGCGCAGGTAGATAAAAGGAATCAGAGCTTTTTCATACCAGGTCTCGGTGACCTGCTCGGGAGAAAAAGAAACCAGAGCGGCATTGCGTTCCTGCGCAAGTTGGAGTGCACGGGATGCGGAATTTCGCTCATGTTCCGCATCCGCATCGGTGAAAAGGAGCCAGGCAGACTTCGCTTGTTGCACGCCGACCCAAAGGGCATGGTTCTTCCCAACCCAGCCATCGGGCAATCCGGCGGTTTCCAGCAAGCGCAAGTTCGGAACTGTCCCCATGATGCTTTTCACGACCCCGGCGGTCCCGTCGGTGGACTGATCGTTCACCACCAGGATTTCGGCAATTTCCGGCTGGCTCGCCAAGGACCCAATGCACGCCGCGACGACCGCCTCCTCGTCCCGGGCCGGAACGATAGCCGTGACGGAGCCCGGGATCGCCGCCGGGACGGCGGTTCCGATGGGGGGTAAGTGGTGGGCGTCGTTAGGCATTGTATATTCGATGCGGAAGGATCGTTTCCCGTTTAGGGGCGGTTGGGTTAGTATAGCATTTGATGAGAATCCTTCGAAGAATTGCGGCTTGGGCCGTAGTGGTGGTTGCGCTGGGGATTTTGCTGCTCTTTGCGCTGCCGAGCTACCGCCAGGGCGAGGCCTCGATTGCTGGAAAGACAGCGGAGGACTTTCCGCTGGAAATCACCGGGAAGCCCGGGCATCTCACCGATCTGAAGGGCAAGGTCGTCATATTGAATTTCTGGGCGACTTGGTGCCCGCCTTGCGTCGAAGAGACTCCCGCGCTAAACCACTTGCAGAAATACATCGAGTCGCGCAACGGCGTCATCCTCGGCGTCGCTGCCGATGAGGACCCCGCCGCTTTCGAAAAATTTCTGCGCGACCAAGGCATAGTCTTCCTGACCTACCGCGATCCGTCCACCAAGGACAATCACTCACCCATCGCACTGTCCTACGGCACCTCGATGTACCCGGAAACCTACGTCATCGACCGCCGCGGTAAGATCGCCCGCAAATTCATCGGCTTCCAGCAGTGGGACTCGCCGGACATGCTGGCGTATTTCGACGCCCTCCTCGGGCAAACCTAAGAACGAAATTCAAGAAAAAATCTAACGGCAGAGACGCAAAGAGCGCAGAGCGGAGGCAGAAAAATGCTCATTCGCTTCCTCTCGTTTCATTTTTTGCAGCGAACTCCGCGTCTCCGCGTAGTCTTTATCATGCCGGATTACTCGTAGCGGAGGGCTTCGACGGGGTCGAGTCTGGCGGCTTGCATGGCGGGGAGCCAGCCGCTGATCACGCCGACGACTACCAGAATGGCGGTAGACAGCATCATGGTGACGAACGAGAGCGTGAGGTGGATGTCCACCTTGCCGGAATCGTCTTCGTAAGCAGGCCCGAGGAACGGTAGCGTGCCAATCGCCGAAGTAATGGCTGCCGAAAGTAGCATGCCGATTACCCCGGCGGCGAGCGTCATCACCAGAGCTTCCAGCAAGAACTGCCAGCGAATGTGTGATTTTTTCGCACCGAGCGCCCGGCGCAGGCCGATTTCGCGGACGCGTTCTTCGACCGAAACGAGCATGATATTCATCACGCCCACGCCGCCGATGCCCAGCGTGAGCGCGCCAACAAAAAAGAGCAATGCTTCGATACCCAGAGTGATTCCTTCGTAGATGGGCTTGAACTCTTCGCGGCCGAACATGGTGATGGCGCGCTTGTCACTCGGCGAGAAGTGCTGTCGGTTGGCGATGGCAGCGCGGAACTGCTGCATGGCGTCCGCTTCGAAATTCGGCGCAACCGGCTCGAAGAGCATCACGCTGGCGTAGCGCGCGTCCCACAGCTCGCCGGCCGTGGTGTACGGAATAAACACGGATTCGTCGTCGCTCGTGAAATAGTTGCTGTCGGAAAATTTCGTGTCCATGGAGCCGACGACTGTGAACTTAACGCCGTCGATGCGCACAGTCTCGCCAATGGCGGGCGTGCCACTGAAAAGTTTCCGGCGCAGAATGGCGCCGAGGAAGGCCACGCGGCGGCGCTCGGCGATATCTTCGGGAGAGATCCAGCGGCCTTCCATGGGAATTTCATTGCGCATTTCGCCGTATTCGGGATAGACGCCGCGGATGGCGGTGTCCGAGAGCCGTTCGTCGTGCGTAATGCCCTTCCACCGCACCGTTTCACGCGTCACGCGCTTGACGAGCGGGGACTGTGCCTTCACCCAATCTGCATCTTCCTGTTCGAAGCGGACGGCCTTGCCTGCGCGCTCCCCTCCTGCCTGCTCGCTGGTCGTTCCGGGCCAGCAAATCACTGCGCCCTTGCCAAAGACTTCGAATGTATACATCAAGACATTGCGGAAGCCGGAACCGTAGCTGAGCAAAAGTGTCACCGCAACGATGCCCCAGGCAATCCCCGTCATTGTGAGCAAGCTGCGAACGGGATTGCGGCCCAGTGCTGCCCATGCTTCGCGAAAGATTTCCAAAAGCATCTAGCCTCCCGCCTCGAAGCGTAACGCTTCGATGGGGTCGACGGAGGCGGCGCGATTCGCCGGATAAAGAGCGGACAGCACGGCAATCAAACCGAGCAGAAAGATGGACAAAGCGCCAAGCTTCCAGCTCGTGAGCAGACCAGCAAAAAACAGGGGCATGGGCAGCAGATTCACCAGCGCGCAAAAACCGTAGGACAGCAGCAGCCCCGTGCCGCCGCTCAATCCCACAACAATGACGGTCTCCAGAAAGAATTGACGGAGGATGGATTCGCGCGTGGCGCCGAGCGCTTTGCGGACGCCGATTTCGCGCGTCCGTTCGCGGACGGAGACGAGCATCACGTTCATCACGCCCAGGCCGCCCAGGAAAAGCGTGGCCACGCCGACCGCCCCCATGAAAACCTCCATTCCCACGATGATCATGCGGTTGGCTTCGGCGTTCTTTACCGTGTCCCAGATGCTGGCGGCTTCTTTGTCGCGCGGATCGAAGTTATGCAGGCGACCAAGCGAGCGACGAACTTGTTTCACACAGTCAGGATGCGTCTCCAGCGACCAGGGCGCGACGAGCAATCGGTCCACGCTGTGCTCGATGGCGGGCGGCTTGTTTGGGAAATCGCGGCGCATCGAATTGAAGGGGATGAAAATCTTGCGGACGTCGGCGCCATCGTAGCTGGAATTTTGTTCCTTCGGCTTCATGACTCCAATGACGGTATAGGGAGTCCCGTTCAAGGAGATCGTCTGGCCAAGGGCTTCGCGTTCGGCAAACAGCTGCTTTTTCGCGTCGCTGCCGAGAAAAGCCACGTTGCGGGCTTCAGCGTTGTCCTCCTCGTTGTAGAAGCGGCCCTGGGCAACGGTGATGCTGCGAATTTCAGTGAATGGAGGCAGTGCGCCAACAACCTGAAGGTCCCCGCTGTTGAAGAGGCTATGCACCCGGACGTTGTTGCCAAGTTCCGGCATGACGTATTTGCAAGCCGGCGCTTCCTTCGCAACCTGGATATAGTCTTCCTCGCGCCAGCGGATGAGGCGGCCGGAGCGCGTCCCGCCGGCTTGCATGCTGGTGCGGCCCGCAAAAACGATCATCACATCTTTGCCAAAAGTTTCCTGGTTATTCTGAATGCCCTTGCCAAGCCCCTCGCCGGCAGCGACCATCACGGTAATGGAGATGATTCCCCAGGCGATGCCGAACATCGTCAGCATGGTGCGCCGCTTGTGGGCCCACAGCGTTGCCAGCGTGTCTCGCAGTAAGTCCTGGAATGACATGGCGCTCCGCGGGTAGATTGAACTATTGCAGAATGACTTGTTGCTTCTCGCCGAGACCTTCGAGGATCTCCGTCTTCACGCCGTTCGAGATCCCGAGCTTCACGCTAAGTTTTTTCTTGCCGTTATCGGCCTTGGCGTCAGGGATCTCAACGGAGCCCTTTCGCTCTTTGTCGTAAATCAGCGCGGCTTCAGGGATCATCAAAACGTTTTTCTTCTCTTCGAGGAGGATTTCAGCATTGGCGCTCATGTTGGCTTTCAGCTCGCCCCCCGGATTCGAAATCGAGACGCGCACCTCGAAGGTGGTGACGTTGTCCTTTTCTTTGCCTAGCGGGGAAATCTTGGTGACCTTGCCGGTGAATTTTTTGTCCTTGAACGATTCCACGACGATGCGCGCAGGCTGACTGAGAAAAACCTTGCCGATGTCGGCCTCATCGACTTTGCCTTGCACGTAAACTTCGCTGACGTCGCCGAGCGTCATGATCAAGGTGGCTTGCGAACCGAGGACCAGGATGGAGCTGACCGCGTCGCCCACGTTCACGTCGCGCGAAAGGACCAATCCTTCAAGCGGGCTGACGATCGTGGAGTTACGCAAATCTTCTTGCGCGTTTTCGAGCGAAGCCCTGGCCTGCGCCACCTGCGCTTCGCACTTGGCAATCTCCGCGCGGGATACGGCCAGGTTGCGCTGCGCGCTCACCTGCTTGTTCAGCACGAGCTGATAGTTTTTCTCCGCGTCTTCGACGAGGCTCTTGGACATCACGCCGTCTTTGTACATCTGCTCGGCCCGCTCCATATTGAGTTTTAGGAACGGCACGTCGGGGCCTTCCGCATCGACCTTGTTGCGTTCCAGCGTGGCTTTGGAAGAATCCAGCGCCGCTTCGGCGGCTTGCAAGTTTGCACGCGAGGCGCGTTCGGCGGCTTCGAGCTGTACCTTGTCGAGTTGCGCGAGCAACTGGCCCTGCTTCACGCGTTCACCGTAATCCACGTAAAGCTTCTTAACGATGCCGCTGGCCTTCGATTTGATCTCCACTTTGGAAAGCGGCTGAATCTTTCCGGTCGCCACCACCACGCGCGCCAGGTCGCCGCGCTCTGCGGAAGCAAGTTTCGATGGATCGATGGTCCGGTTTGGGCTGAGCGCCGCCTTGACGCCATAGCCACCACCCCCCACCACGACAACCGCGATCGCGGCCCAAATGATGCGGCGACGGCGTTTCTTGCCGTTTTTCCCGTTTCCTAGAGCATTGCCATTACTGGACATACCCGACCCCCCGCTGTTCTGGCCTCGCTGCTACAAGTGAATACGCAACCGTGTGGGAAAAGTTCCCTCGTCCTGTTCGATTAGACGATGGAGAAGGCTTTTGGTCAGGCTTGTGCGGAGTGCACCCACGATGTTTGACGGGATTGGCGGGAGCACCTATGATCCCGCCCACAGGTCATGCCTGACGGGGCGTACTATGCAAGCTGCTGAAATTCGGTTGAAGTCGGCCTTCCTCCTGGTCGGTTTGGGCATGGGAATTGTTTTGTCCCTATTCTCAGAGGCTGAGATAGTTGTTGCGCAAGAACCGCCAAAGTTTAGAGTCGATCCGTCCTGGCCGAAGGAATTGCCCAATAACTGGATCATGGGCCAAGTGGGTGGCATGGCGGTGGATCGCCACGACCACATCTGGGTTTTGCAACGCCCGAGTTTGGACACCGTCGACGAGTTGGGCGCTTCACAAACTCCGCCGTTGTCGCAGTGCTGCTTCGCCGCGCCCCCCGTTCTTGTATTCGATGCGCAGGGAAACCTGCTGCAGTCCTGGGGAGGTCCCGGCGAAGGATTTGATTGGCCAAAAAGGGAGCATGGGATTTACGTGGACAAGGACGACAACGTTTGGATTAGTGGAGCCGGCACGGGGGATCGTCAAATTTTGAAATTCAAGAATGATGGCCATTTCCTCATGCAGATCGGCCATCCTTCGGCCGATCCAGCAAATAGCTTGCGCACCGATATTCTCGGGCTCCCCGCTGGCATGGAGTTGGATTCCGACGCCCACGAGATTTATATCGCCGACGGTTACATGAACAAGCGAGTCATCGTCTACGACTCGGACAAGGGTACATTCAAGCGTCTGTGGGGTGCGTACGGTAATCCCCCGAATGATGAGGATCCCGGCGCTTATAATCCGGCCGCGCCACCGGACCAGCAATTCCGCAATCCCGTTCATTGCGTCCACATCTCGCGGGATAGCCTGGTTTACGTTTGCGATCGGGTGAACGATCGGCTGCAGGTCTTCACCAAGCAAGGCAAGTTTGTGAAGGAGTTTTTTGTGCGGCCACAGACGCTGGCCATCGGCTCCGTGTGGCAACTCGCGTTTTCAACGGACGAGAATCAGAAATACCTGCTTGTCGCTGACGGCGAGAACAATGTGATCTGGACATTGCGACGCGTAGATGGCGCTGTCGTGGGCCAAACGGGACACAATGGCCGCAACGCCGGCCAGTTTCACTGGGTGCATCAGATCGTTTCCGACACGCTAGGCAATCTCTATACTGGAGAGGTCGACACCGGCAAACGAATTCAGAAGTTCATTTTGCTGCACTAGGTTTGATATCCGCGCTGATTTGACGTTGATGTCGTTAGAGAGGCGCTTTTCGCAATCGAAGCGCGTTGGCAATCACAGAAACGGAGCTGAAGCTCATGGCCGCGCTGGCGAGCATGGGGCTCAGCAGCCAGCCGAAGATGGGGTAGAAAACGCCCGCGGCAATGGGTATTCCGATCATGTTGTAGAGAAATGCGAAGCCAAGGTTCTGTTTGATATTGCGAATCGTGGCGCGGCTCAGTTTCCGCGCCCGCACGATTCCCCGCAGGTCACCTTTCAGGAGTGTGATGCCGGCGTTTTCAATCGCTACATCCGTACCGGTGCCCATGGCAATGCCCACATCAGCCGCGGCCAACGCGGGCGCGTCGTTAATTCCGTCACCAGCCATGGCCACGACGTGCCCTTCATTCTTCAGATTCGTGATGATCTGGCTTTTCTCCTCGGGCCTGACTTCCGCTTTGGTCTCTTCAATTTGCAGTTGCGTGGCTACCGATTGAGCGGTTTCCGGTCGATCTCCTGTGACCATTACCACTCGCACGCCCTCGGTCTTCAATTGCTGGATCGCTCCGGCCGATGAACTCTTCACCTTATCGGTCAACAAGAAAGCCCCTGCCGCTTTGCCGTCGATCGCTGCGTAAACTGCGGTAACCGACGCCGTTCCAACGGTGAGAACCCCCATGCTCTTTCCTGCTGGAAGCTGAACACCGCGCTCCTTCAAGAACTTCGCGCTTCCGGCCAACAAGTGTTTGCCTGCGACCTTGCCTTCCGCGCCCCCTCCCGCTGTCGCCCGGAACTCCTCGACGGGTTGAGTCAATAGCTTCTCGTCCTCCGCCGCGCGCACAATCGCCTTTGCCAGCGGATGCTCGCTGGCTCGCTCCACGCTGGCCACCAATCGAAGCAATTGCTCCCTCGAAACCCCACTTTCCTCAAAGACCACGATATTCCCCACTTGGGGCTTACCTTCCGTAAGCGTGCCGGTCTTATCTACGACGAGGGTGTCAACTTTCGCGAGCGTCTCGAGGGCCTCTGCGTTTCGAACAAGCACACCCGCGTGCGCCCCGCGGCCCATGGCCACCGTGATGGACATCGGCGTTGCAAGGCCCAGCGCGCAGGGGCACGCTATGATCAGCACCGACACAGCCGCTACCAGCGCGTGCGCGAAGCGCGGCTCCGGGCCGAAAAGGATCCAGCCGAAAAAGGCCAGGACCGCGATGAGAATCACGGCCGGAACAAAATACGACGCGACGCGATCGGCGAGGCGCTGCATCGGCGCGCGGCTGCGCTGGGCTTCGCTGACGAGTCTAACGATTTGCGCGAGCATGGTTTCGCGGCCGATGCGCTCCGCTTCCATGATGAAACTTCCGCTGGTGTTCAGCGTTCCCCCCGTGACCTTATCGCTAGTGGCCTTTTCGACCGGCATGGATTCACCGGTCACCATCGATTCATCGACGGCGCTCGCGCCTTCACGTATCGTGCCGTCGACGGGAACGCGTTCGCCGGGACGGACACGCAGCCGGTCGCCGCGCTTGACCTGATCGAGTGGCGCGTCTCTATCCGTGCCATCCGACGCGATCAAATGCGCCTGCTGCGGCGCCAAATTCAACAGCGCGCGAATTGCACCGCTGGTTCTCTGCCTTGCGCGTAATTCCAGCACTTGCCCCAGGAGAACCAGCGTGGTGATGACTGCCGCCGCTTCGAAATAAACGGGGGCGGCGCCATCCGTGCCCCGAAAAGAGGCCGGGAAAATCCGCGGGAAAAAAGTAGCTACAACGCTGTCGAGATAGGCAGCGCCCGTGCCCAATCCAATCAGCGTGAACATGTTCGGGCTGCGGTTGACGACCGAGGACCAGAAACGTTCGAAAAAGGGCCAGCCGCCCCAGAGGACCACCGGCGTCGCGAGTAGAAACTCGATTGCGTTTCGAACCTGTGGGGCGAGATGCAAGCCGAGCGATTCGCCAAACATGGACAACAGCAGCAACGGAAGCGAGAGCGCCGCGCTCATCCAAAAGCGCAGGCGCATCGAGTCGTATTCGGGATCGGCCTTCACCTCTGCGAAAATATCCATTGGTTCGAGCGCCATCCCGCAGATGGGGCAGCTCCCCGGGCCAATCTGCATGATTTCCGGATGCATCGGGCAGGTGTAGCGAACCCTTTTTTCGTCTGGCGCCGCGCGCAATGCGGCAGCTCCAGTGTGCTGCACCGCTCCGTGTTCCGCAGGCGCGGGACTATGTTTCATTCCCCCGGTCTCGGGAGCAGCGAGAAACTTCTCCGGATCGCCGGAAAACCGTTTGGCGCAGCCCTTCGAACAGAAGTGGTACGTCTTTCCGGCGTGCTCCACCTTGCCGGCCGTTTTTTCCGGAACAACAGTCATTCCGCAGACGGGATCCTTGTGTTCGGCCGGTCCCTGCAAAATCGGAAGTGCCTTTCCACCTATACCCTGAGAACTCATTGTGTGATCTCCTCTTGCCTCGGCGGCGCTAGCGCAGATGTGCGTAGATCAGTTCGAGCAGTTCGTCGTACATCGCTTCGGTCTCTGCTTTCTTGCCGCTGTTCAGCGCTTTGGCCGCGCAGTGATGCAAATGGTTCTTCATTAAGTTGCGGGCCACGCCCCGCAGCGCCTCTTGGACGGAAGCAACCTGGGTAATGATGTCGGCGCAATAGCGGTCCTCTTCGACCATGTTTTGCAGGCCGCGCACCTGGCCTTCGATGCGGCGGAGGCGGTTCTGATTGGCCGCCTTCAGACTCGGGTCGACCCCAATGGCCTTGCGTCCACCAGCGTCGGTATCGCACGCACAGTTTGCAACGCTCGGGCGGCCATGCTCTCTTCTGCCGTGAATGGATTTCGCCGTCCTTGACGTCATAATACCCTCCACCCCTATTTATACCCCTCCCCTCTATCCTGTGTCAAGTGGCCCAGACCTGCCGGCCGTTGCGCTTATCGCGGGCTGGTATAATGCAGTTATGACACTCGTTGAAGTCACTTATGAATTGCAGTCTCCGCTGACGGAAGAGCAATTGCGCCAGCTCGGCCGATTCGCGAACACCTATGGATTGCGCAGCTTCCGCGTCGACGAATCGAAGAACCAATTGTCGTTCGAATACGACGCCTCACGCTTGCGCGAGACGCAGGTCGCGCATGTGCTTGGCCAGGCGCGCATCGCCGCTACACGCAAAGTAACCTGATCGGATTTTGTCCGGCTAGTTTGAACGCTGCTAAAGCGCGACCGCGAATTCGAGGCAGGTTTGGCCGTCCGTGAACTTATCGCCGTTGAGTTCTGCATCGGGGTTAGAAAAAAAACCCTCTAATGCGCGGCTCCCGCCAATGTAGAGCTCGTTTAGAAGTTAAATAAGCGTATTATTATGTTGAGTTTAGCTTTGAAGAGCGCTCGTCCACCTGCGCCAAATCCGCACTTTTAGTTCAATTCGGAACCGCCTCCAGTCTGAATCGGGAACGGTTTCGCTCCTTCGCCTTCGGGCGCACTCCTGCCCTTGGTTCCAGGACCTTAGTAACAGCATTTTCGGACTCCCGGGCTATCGGTTTTTCCCCGCGCTTTCCGCAGAATTCCCCCATGGGCCGGCACTTCAGCAAACCTATCTCTTGGCGGCGTCCCTTCTGCAGGCTCTATCTTCTCGGAATCATTCTCCTGGGCTGCTCGCTCAGGCTCCTCGCGGACACTCCCGCACCGCTGCGGAGTGTTCCGGCAGGCGGGTGCTACTGCCATTGTGCGGAATCGCACCTGCGAGGCGGCTGCGTGAAGATGTGCGATTCGAAGCGGTACGTCTCGCGCTGGCGCCCAACAAAGTGCGCGAAACCCCACATGCAGACGCCAACCCACAATTCGAACGCCGGCCCGAGATTCCCGCACCCCGGTCGCGCCGAACATGCGCAGCTTCTAAAGTAGTTCTAAGTTGTCAGTTGTAAGAATTTAGTTCCACCGCGGAAACGCCTAGAGAATGTGCGTTGCTACCGGCGCTGACATGCGAGAACGGGGCTCGGCGCCAGGCTCACCGAGAAGCTTCGCCAAAATCTCGGGGATTTCGAAAACGGCGCGGTTCTTTTGCACTGCCACGTTGCTACGAAACGCGGCGAGGGCTTCAGGATCGAGCATGCGCTTTATTCCTTCCACAACACTTTCAAAACTCTTCAAAACGATGCCTACACCCTTCTCCGTCACCCACTCTGCGTTGTACCGTTCCTGCGGTAGCGTCCAGGGGTTGCATTCGACCAGCACGGGGAGCTTTTGGACCATGGCTTCTGCAATGCTGCCGGGGCCGGGCTTGCCGATCAGAAAATCAGCTGCGCGCATCAGCCGGTGCACTTCTTTTGTGAAGCCAACGACATGGATCGGCATCTTCCACTGGTGAACACGCAGCTTGGCCGCTAGCTCGTCGTTCCGGCCACAAATCAAGATGAGTTGCAATGGCAAGCCCGCCGCGTTCAATCGCTCGGTGATGTCGTACATGACTTTCGAGCCGTGCCCGCCGAAGAGCACAATGGCTGTGGGCAGACCTTCGCGCAATCCCATTTCGCGGCGCAGCGCTACAGGGTCTGAATTATCTTCCACGTAAAAATCAGGTCGCAAGATCATTCCCGACGTCAGAAAAATATGAGCGTCGTCATGCCCTATCGCACGCGCTTGATCGGCGGCTTTTTCCGTGCCCGCAATGACGTATTGATCTTTGATTGGCTCAATCCAGAATCGCGGCGGAAAATCAGCCAGGTCGGTGATGATGGTGACAAACGGGCGGCCCGGATAAACCTTGGTCCAGCTTTCGCAAATCTGCCTGTTGAAATGAGGGATCACGGAAATCAGCAGATCCGCCGGCTTTTCACGCCAAAATTTCTCGAGCAGATTGACTATCGGCCTGTGAAATAGGCGGATAGTCGCCTGGAGCACGCGGAGGAGATAGGTACTGCCCAGGGTCCAGCCGTTTTGCAGCAGGATGTTGTATTGCTGCTGGATGCGGATGCCGGTGAGCTTGCGCAGAACGTCCAACCGGTCCGTGAGGTCTTGAAATTGAATGAGCTCGACCTGCCAGTCACGCTGCTGCTGGGAAATGACCGTTTGCAGAGCGACGGCGGCGTTGCGATGTCCCCCGCCGCCATCATGGAAGACGACGTGAACCTTTTTCATTGCGCCGATTGTGCCATATAGCTGGGGCACTGCACCAGAGCACACTCCATGCCATGTGGATAAGTCAATAAGCTATTTGTGCTCAATGAGTTCCATGGGCACATTCACGCAGATTTCGCGACCTCTTTACAGGCTGTTAATATCAGGGGCAGACAATTGCACCATGCGTTGCGACCTTCACGTTCACTCGATCGCATCCGGAATGTTCACCGTTCCCGGACTGGATAGCATTTGCCGGGAGTCTTACAACGATCCCGCCGAAGTCTATGACCGGCTGAAGCGGATGAGCATGTCCCTAGTCACGATAACCGACCACGACTCCATCGACGGCGCGGAGGCCTTGCGGCACCACCCGGACTTCTTCCTGAGCGAGGAGGTCACCGTTCGGATGCCCAGCGGCACCGAGATGCACATGGGCGTCTATGGCATCACAGAACGCGACCACATAGAGATTCAGCGGCGCAGAAAGGATTTCGTTGCGCTGCTGATGTACCTCACCGAGCGGAAACTCTTCTTCAGTGCCAATCACGTTTTCTCCGGGTTGACGGGCCGCCGGGAAGAGGAAGATTTCCATTGGTTTGAATCCTATGTTCCGGCTTTAGAAACGCGGAACGGGCAGATGTGCCCGGAGGCCAATGAGAGTGCCGCACGGCTGGGGGCGCGGCTGGGAAAAATCGCGATTGCCGGCAGCGACTCGCACACGATCGCCGGTGTGGGACATACCTACACGGAAGTGCCCGGGGCGCGAACGGTGGATGAATTTTTCGCCGGGCTGCGGACAGGCCGCGGTCGCATACACGGCGTCCACGGGAGCTGCGGCAAGCTCACGGCAGACGTCTTCAGCATCGTGCGGTCGCTTTTCTGGCACAAACCCTGGACGCTTGCGCTGTCGCCGCTCGCGGTGCTGGTACCCGCTTTTACCGCGGGGCACTGGTTGAACGAAATTCGTTTTTGCCGGAAGTGGTCCTCGGCTATCGAGCGTGGTGAGAAACGCAAGCGCAAGCTGTGGGATTTGGATTCGAACTTCGAGGCCAACTGGGCAAGTTGAGGTGCAAGGTGCACAAGTCCTCCGATTCGTCGCTGCAAGCAAGCCGTAGGAGTTTGTGTGCGCACGCGATTTGCATCCGAGACGTCTTTTTCGCCTATTTGTGCATCTTTATCATTGAAAGTGCTTGTCTGTTTCCGGCCGTCTGGGTGAGGTAAAGCGATGGCAGTCGCACGCCACCTCTGGGGGTACATCGATCGCCGCGATCACCGGCTGATGCGGCGGATGAATCGCTGGCGCGCCCCGCGCTGGTTTCGCATTTGGATGATCGTGGCTACGCGCATGGGCGATGGCTGGATCTGGTACGGTCTGGGACTAATGTTGCTCGCGTATGGAGGCCCTCAGCGTTATTGGGCCATCGGTGCTGCGGGGTCGGCAGCGGTTCTGGGTATTCTTGTTTTCACAGCGCTGAAGAGACTGAGCCAGCGGCCGAGGCCTTGCCAGATCGAGCCTCACTGCTGGTCGAAAGTGCTGCCTCCGGATCGGTTTTCGTTTCCATCGGGTCACACCATGACCGCGTTTTCCATCGCGCTCGTCGTCAGCTACTTTTATCCCTCGCTCGAAGGGGTGCTTTTTTTCCTGGCGTTAAGCATTGCGGTATCCCGCATCGTTCTGGGTATGCACTTTCTGAGTGATGTCCTGGCGGGTGTTGTGATGGGCGTCGCCCTGGGCTGTGCTTCGATCACGGGGTTTGCCTCGCTCGGCCTCATCTAGCGGCGTTGCGTTTTGCTTGCCTGCCGGCTCCTGCTTCACAGACTTGTTCTCCGAAGAATTTGAAACGGGCGAAACGATTCATCACATCTCGCTAGTTTGAAGTCCCAGGCCTGGTCTGAACCGGAGTATATTGGGCCAGATGGCCAAAGCCGCCGAAGCCTCTCCAAGTGTCGAGCGTCATCAACAGTCTCATTCCTATCCGGTTTTCTTGCTTCAGGTTTCACGCCCCGGGCTGTGGAGCACGACGGCCCTGTTTTACCTCATGCCGCTCGGGCATGCGGACATCTTCCATTCCGGCAAGCTCTGGCTGGGATTGTTTTTCGTGCTCTTCCCACTCGGGTTTCTGCTCTACGGCGTCAATGACATCGTCGACGCCGAGACCGATTCGCTGAACCCGCGCAAAGGCAGTTTCATGTTTGGTTCACGCGGCGCGCGCGAACAGCTCGCGGCTTTGAAATGGCAAATCGTCGTGGTGCAAATGCCATTCGTGATGGCGTTCTACTTCTTCGTCGGGCCGCGCATTTTGTGGTGGTACGCCCTGCTTCTACTGGCCGTCGGCCTCTACAATGCGCCAGGGGTCGGATGGAAGGGCCGCCCTCCGTTCGACGTGTTGATTCAGGCGAGCTACTTGCTTGTTTTCGTCTTGAGCAGCTGGCTGAACAAAGTCCCGCAGCTTCCCTGGCAGACCTTCCTATTTGGCGCGTTGTTTGCCATGCACTCTCATATTTTCGGCGAGGTGATGGACATCGAGCCCGACCGCTTGAGCCGACGGCGAACGACAGCGACCTCGATCGGGAGAGTGTCCGCAAAATTCTTGATCGCAGCATTTTTGTGTGTTGAAACTGCCTTGGTGCGGATCTATTTTCGGGACTGGATCGTCACGGGCTTCCTCGCCTTCGGTGCTCTCTGGTTCTTGCTCGATGCGACTCTACTGTGGAAGAACCGGGCTTATCGTCCGAAAGAAATGCGCCTCTTCTTGTCGGGTTGGAACGCCGCTGCGCTACTCGGAATGCTCTGGAATTGGACCCACGGCACTCTTACGCATGTCGTTTCCGCCGCAGGACTTCGGACATGAACCGGAAATGCCTGCTCGAAATCAGTGTTGAGGCTCTTGAATCGGCGCTGGCAGCAGAACACGGCGGCGCGGACCGAATCGAACTCTGCGGTGATTTGTCTCTCGGCGGTGTTACACCTGGCGCTGATCTCATGCGCACAACGCGGGCGCAAGTACGCATTCCTATTTTTTCCATGGTACGGCCACGCGCGGGAGACTTCGTCTATTCGAGTGCTGAGCTCGCAGAGATGAAGCGCTCCGTCGTTGGCGCCAAAGAAGCTGGTATGGACGGCGTCGTACTTGGCGTCTTGACGAAAGAGCACCGAGTCGACGTCGAGCGAACGAGGGAGCTGACCGAACTGGCGCGGCCCCTGCCGGTGACGTACCACCGGGCTTTCGATGAGATCGCCGATTTGCATAAAGCGCTCGAAGACATCATTCAATCCGGCGCGAAAAGAATCCTGACGTCTGGCGGCGCGAAAAGCGCGCTAGAAGGAGCCGCGACGCTCGCCGAACTTATGGATGCCGCGGGGGAACGGATCGTCATTTTGCCCGGAGCAGGAATCAGCAGCGTCAATATCGCGGAAGTTGCGCGGCGAACGAGAGCGCGCGAGTTTCACTCCGGCTTGAGCGCGGCTCTTCCCTATGGCAGCAACGAGTACCAGAAATTTGAAGAAGAAGTACGCAAATTGGCAGGGCAAATCGCGCGAATCAGCAATGCTCAGACCACTTCAGATTGAAAAAGGCCGATTTCTAGCTCCTGATAACGTGGTTATCGGAAAAGTTGGTGCTGCTTCGCACCAGGAAAGTGCGTGCTGAGATGCGGCCATAGTGAGGGGTGGTTCCGTTGACTGTTTCAGTACTAACGTGGCTCATTTTGGCGGTTTGCTGTGCATTCTATTTCACCGCGTTTTTTCTTTATCACTTCATGGTATTTCGCGTGAATAAGAATCTGCCCCCAAACGAACGGATTCCCCATTCCTTGACGTTCAGACAGAGAGACAGGCTGGCCACTGAATATAAATCGCAATATCCCAGAAGCAGCGTTTATCAGCTGACCCTACTTTGTGCTGTCACTCTAATTGCGCTGGCTGCCGTGTTCGCTGGAATTCGCATCTGGGAGGCCGCGACCGGAAAGTAACGCCGACCAATTTTTCAGTGCCTGATAACGCGCTACTCGAACAAGTGGAATGGCGCGGTCGGCAGATGCCCGGTAACGCGGCTTAGCAGGAGTTGGTCGCGCGAGACTAAACTCACACTGCCCGCAACTCCGCCCGTGGCGACTGCGAAACACTAGTCCAGAGGGAGCATTGACCTCCGGAGAAATCGGCGAGAACGTGCTAGTAAGGCGTCTTACATCCGTCCGTGGGAACAAGATGGTGACAGCCACCAAAGCCGGCAGGTATGAAATCCTCGGCGAACTGGGCCGCGGCGGAATGGGTGTCGTTTACCGCGCCAGAGACCCATTGATTGGCCGCATCGTCGCGGTCAAGACTATACGGCTCTCCGAAGAGGGTACGGGAATGTCCCATGAGCAATTAGTGGCGCGTTTCCAAACCGAAGCGCGCGCTGCGGGGCTTCTGACGCACCCCAACATTGTAGTGATCTACGACGTTGGTGAATCCGACGGCGTCTACTACATCACCATGGAATTGGTGAACGGCAAAAGCCTGCAATCCATGCTGGATTCGGGCGAGAACTTTTTGCTTCCCCGCCTCCTGCGCATCATGGAGCAGGTTTGCTCCGCGCTGCAGTTCGCGCACGACCACAACGTCGTGCATCGCGATATCAAGCCGGCGAACATCATGCTGACCAGCGACGATTTTGTGAAGATCACTGATTTCGGTACCGCCATGATCTTGCAATACGGCGCCGCGAAACAGACCTCCGCCATGGGCACTCCCGGCTACATGTCGCCAGAGCAGATCAAGGGCAAAGCCATTGATGGCCGCACGGATATTTTTTCCCTCGGCGTGATGCTTTATGAAATGACCACGGGCCAAAAGCCGTTTCGCGGCCAGGACGTCGCCACAATTCTGTACCACATCCTCAACGAAGAGCCCGTGCCGCCACATCAGGTGAATCCCAAAATTCCGCTGGGCGTCAGCAGCACCATCTTGAAAGCGCTGGCCAAGAGTCCCCATCTGCGTTACGAGAACTGCCGCGAATTGCTGGAGGATTTGAAGAACTACCGGCCGGGCGAAAGCGGCGGCAACGCGAACGCCGCACCTTCGATCAACCGCATGGCAGCACGATCTCCCATTCGCGAAAAGGCAGACAAGAACTACTCCGTGGAGATGCCGCGAATTCCCGGTGTCGAACCGCTCTCCACGCCTCCGGCTTCGTCGCGCGCCCGGCTGACCCCACCTTCGAGCGATGCTGCTGGCAGCCATGTTCGAGCAGAGGCTGAGCAGCAAATCGACGGCGTTTACGCTGGGCCGGCGACAAAGCCGAAACTTGCCGCAGTCAAGCGCGTCGCGGCAATCGGCGCCGGCATCGTGATGGCGCTCATGCTCGGTTCTTACGCCGTCAGAACGATCGGGCGCATCCATCAACCCGATTCGGATGCGCCGCCTGCTCGCCGAGATGGCGTCATTTCCACGCAGCCACAGAATGTGGAAATGGACTCAGCGCGGAAGCTACCTTACGCCTCCCAGGCGAATCCAGAAGTTGCCACGGTCAGCGAGTTAGCGCAGCCCTGGTCTTCAAAGAGATTCTTCTTCCGAAGTTTGACCCAATCTAGGTATGTTCCGGCGCTCATTATTCGCTTGCCCGGGCCTGCGGCCCAAAGCAAATCCTATTGGGCATTTTCCATGGAAGCGCCTTTCAATCAGTGCCAGTTTGAATACATCGATGACGTCGCGAAGCTTTCTTCGGATTACGGATTCAAGGCCGAGCATCCTATGGTCGTTAATCCCTGTAGCCACACCGTCTTTGATCCCCTTCAACTCAAGGAGTTACCCGGAAACATCCTGGTGCGCGGCGGCATCGTACAGGGAAACGATCTGCGGCCGCCCTACGGCATCGAGGTGAAAGTCGGCGGCAGTCAAATCCACGCCGTGGCCATGGAATGAGTTCCTAAGTTCGGTTGTGCCCACTGTAGACGCCGGGGCCGTCGCTACGCGAGATAACTTGCGAAATGGATTAGGCTTTTTGGGCCTGACGCCGAAGGAATGTCGGCACGTCCAGATCGTCGGCGGGAACATCCTGGCTGACTTCGCGGACGTTCTGCTGGACCTGGTGGACGACGTTCGGCAATGTGTGCTGCATCGGTGCATCCGTAATTTCGCGACCGGCCTTCCAAGTCTTTGGCAAGAACGATTGCTTCTGATGGATGTTTTTCTTATTGGCGTCCTTGAAGCCCGCAGCGATCACGGTGATCTTGACGGAGTCCTTCATGTTGTCGTCCTGCACCGCGCCGAAGATAATGTTGGCATTCTCGTGAGCGGCCTTCTGGATAACGCTCGACGCTTCGTGGACCTCATGCAGAGTGAGGCTTGAGCTGCCAGAAATGTTGATGAGGATGCCCTGCGCGCCCTGAATGGAATTGTCTTCGAGAAGCGGGCTGGCGATGGCGCGGTTCGCGGCATCCACGGCGCGGTTCGTGCCGGTGGCCACAGCGGTACCCATCACGGCGTAGCCCTGGCCATGCATGATGGCTTTCACGTCGGCAAAGTCGCGGTTGATGATGCCTGGCACGGTGATGATGTCCGAGATGCCCTGCACCGCCTGACGAAGGATATCGTCGGCGA
>WNFR01001329.1_pt1 | contig 25733 bp, 22 predicted proteins | sample 5400221 | NCBI WGS metagenome assembly WNFR01 (sample SAMN13153357, study PRJNA577476) | soil metagenome | isolation source: 40 cm soil under Madrone tree | place: USA:California | collected 2016-06-14 | reverse complement strand
TCATTCCTGTATCGGTCAACTCGGCTCACCGGTACCTCTGCTCATTGGCTCCAATAGCGATGAAGAGGCAGTCAAATACGTGACGAGTCCCGCTCTGGATAATCCCTACGGTGCCACAGACTCCCAACCACCTGGTTCGAAGCCAGGCGCTCGGCTGAAATTGGAATTTTGGAGATCGCAAGGCATTGATTTTCGGGAACCTCGCCGGCGAGGCTCTGCCGCAAATTCACCCAGAGCACGACGAAGCACAGCAACGCACAACTGACTTCCGCAAAAGTCCCGCCTCAAATGTTGGAAACATCTGACTCGGTGATTGATTCTTGAGAACCTCCGACACCATCGAGCGCAGATTCGCCGTGAATTGGGACGAAGATAACGCTGAGCGCGTGCTTGCGGCTGTCCAAGTATTGTGATGAAGAAGATAGGGTTACTGCGAAGGACGGCTGGCGCTCCCGTTGAGGATTTGCGCGAGCTTTTTCGGGCATGCGCCCATCAAGTGTCCTGTTATGAGAAAAAAAGAGATCGGTGCGACTCGGGGACCGGATCTCCGAATCTAAGGCGTGAGACTAGGCGTGATTTTCGCGCGGACGTTTACGAACATATCCGGTCGCTTCCGGACGTCGACATAAGCTGCATGCCGCACTTTATCGGGTTCTATGGACATCCCCGCATGGTAGCGGCGTCTGGGGTGTTCAGCTCATTACTAGAGTTTTTCTGAAGCTATCCGGGCTGGGTGTCACCCATTTTGGGGCGCTGGGTGACAATTGGGTGTCAGTTTCGGTCCCGGAAGCCAGTGCCGGAATCTCCCGCGAAATTTGGATCGATCTTCAGCCCCTCTAACGCATGCTCGCTGGGGCTCATTGATCACTCGCAGCGCTTGCCACGCCCTTCCCCGGGGCATCGACGTGGCTTTCATCATTTCTCCGACTCTAGGCTCTCGTCCGAAAACTCAATTTTTGGCGGCAGCTCGGTCCTCGCGTAGTGGACAAATTGTTTGCCAAGTTCGGTCAGATCGTAACCCTCGGCGTCATCGAAAGCCGAGACGATTGGCTTCGGCCCGCTTCCCTTGGGACACCGCTCCGGCGTCGAAATAAAAGCTTGTACAAATCCGCCTCCGCGGAATCCTCTCTCACCTCGCCGTTTCCGATCTTTTTCCAAATCTCTCCACGAGTTATTCCGTCGCTGTTATAGATCGCGCCAATGACTTGAAAATGTAGCTCCGAAAATTCTCCGGCATGAGCCTCCGATCTTCGTGTAGAACGGCCGGCTTTTTAAACGAATTTGCCTCCGCGCGCCCTCCTTCAGCCCCGCTTCATGCTTGATGAGCAACTCGCGAAATTAACTGGGACCATCAGAGGCCAGCCACGGTGGTGGAACGCGAGCTGCTCGCCTAACCAAGCAAGATACACGAGTCTCCGCTACGGCAACGACCAAGACGATACAGCCGTCTGGCTTAATGGCCATTGGTGCCACCGCGGTTACACAATAGTAGTAGTAGGAGTGGTAATACGGCTTCTGCTGTTTAGCGACTTTTACGACCGATCATGTTCTTTCTCGGTACTAAAGTTGCGGTATATTTTGGGCTGCCATGACCACCGAATTGCCGAAAACCACCGAGCTGGTCGAAACTCCGCAAACCCTATCGTCGGTCGCCATCCAGGAAGCCGCGGCCGATGCCGAGGTGTTCGCCACCGCCAGCCGCGCTTCTTCTACTTGGCGCGCCTACGAATCGGATTGGCGGATTTTTATTGTTTGGTGTCAGGCGATGGATCTCGCGGCCCTGCCGGCGGCGCCGGCGACGGTGGCCATGTTTTTGGCTTCCGAAGCCAAGCGCGGCACGGCGCCCTCGACCTTAAACCGCCGACTCTCGGCCATCCGGTTGATGCACTTGGGCGCGCGAGTCGTCTCGCCGCACAACGCGGTGGAAATCCAAGAAGTGATGCGCGGGATTAGGCGGCTGTCGACGCGAGGGGTCGTCAAAAAGGAAGCGGCCGTCGATGCTCAGATCAAAAGGATGGTGGATACGGTTGATCTTGGGACTTATCAAGGACAACGCGATCGCGCGCTTTTATTGCTCGGGTTTGCGGGAGCATTGCGACGCTCAGAACTCGTTGCCCTCGATTTGGTGCATTTGAAACTCAGTGACGAAGGGTTCGTCGTGACCATCGCCAAATCAAAAACCGACCAGGAAGGGCTCTGGTGCATCCAGGGGCATCGGGTAGACTGCCGGATATTGTCTGCCGAGGTGTTGGATGACGAAGCCGATTGATCGTGACGCTATCTACCGCAAGCGCGCGTTTGACGCAAACATCATTGAGCTGTGCGTGCGTTGGCATATCACCTACCGGCTCTCCTACCGGGACCTGGTTGAGATGATGGCCGAGCGCGGCGTCCAGGTCGCGCATTCGACGATCCTTCGCTGGGTAATCCGCTACGTCCCGGAGTTCGTGAAACGATGGAGCCGCATCTCCAAAGCGGTCGGCACTTCGTGGCGGGTCGACGAGACGTACATCTCGATCAAAGCGAAGTGGCATTACCTGTACCGCGCCGTTGACAAGCATGGCAAGACCGTCGACTTCCTTCTGCGCCGCGACCGCGGCATCGCGGCCGCACAGGCGTTCTTTCGCCAAGCGCTTGCCTCGACGCTTCCGCGTGTGCCGCGCAAAGTGACGCTCGACGGCCACGTGCCGAGCCGACGCGCGCTGTGGCTGCTGCGACGCGAGCACCCGTGCTGGCGCAACGTGAAGGTTCGGACGAACAAGTATTTGAACAACCTCATCGAGCAAGACCACCGCGCCATCAAGCGACGCTGCGCGTCGATGGCTGGATTCAAATCGTTCGCGAACGCGGCGATTACGATTGCCGGCATCGAACTCGCGCATCGCATTGGCGAGGGAAAGTTCTCGTTTGGCCGTGGCCGTCGGTGCCATGGCTGGTCGCGCAAGGCGGAATGGGCAATGGCACTCGCATAGAACAAGGGCGCGAAGCACAGAAGGCCGCCAATTTCACCACAGTGTCCCTGGATGCACCAGAACCGCTCCCGACGGCCTTACGGTGTTCCTCCGATGAGAACAGCGCGGAAGTCGTTGACGTTGGTCAGCGTCGGTCCGGTGATCACCGAGTCGCCGAGCGCTGAAAAGAAGCCATGGCCGTCGTTGTTGGCAAGCATGTCCTTGGGTCGCAATCCCAGCGACCAAGCGCGCGCCAGCGAGTCGGGTCCGATGCAGGCGCCGGCAATCTCCTCCTGGCCGTCGACACCGTCCGTGTCGCCTGCCAACGCGTGGATGCGCGGGTGGCTGTCGAGTCCTATAGCGAGCGACAACAAAAACTCCACATTGCGCCCCCCGCGCCCGTTGCCGCGCACAGTTACCGTGGTTTCGCCGCCCGAGAGCAACACACACGGTGCGCCGAAGGGTTGACCGCGCTCGGCCACTTGAAGAGTCATTCCCGCAAACACGGTGCCTACGTCGCGCGCCTCGCCTTCGATGGCGTCGCCGAGAATGTAGGCCGCGATCCCCGCTGCGCGCGCCACGTCGGCGGCTGCTTCGAGTGCCATCTGCGGTGCGGCGATCATTCGCACGGTGGCGCGCGCAAGTCGTGGATCGCCGGGCTTCACGGATTCGCCGCGGCCGCTTTCCAATAACTCGCGCACCGGCCCCGGCAGTTCGATGCCGTAACGGCGCACGATGCCGAGGGCGTCGGCCGAGGTCGTAGGATCCGCCACTGTGGGACCCGAAGCGATGTCGATCGGCCGGTCACCCGGCACATCGGAGATCAGCAGCGTGAGCACCCGCGCTGGGTGGCAGGCGGCAGCTAGCCGACCACCCTTGATGGCAGACAGGTGCCGTCGCACACAGTTCATCTCGCTGATGGTGGCGCCGGAGGCGAGGAGCGCGCGACTCACCGCCTGCTTGAGTTCGAGCGTCAACCCGGCAGCCGGCAGCGGCAACAGTGACGAGCCACCGCCGGATATCAGACACAGCGCCAGATCGTCTTCGCTCAAGGCTCCTACCCGTTCGAGCATGCGCTCTGCTGCGTGCAATCCGCCTGCATCCGGTACCGGATGTGCGGCCTCGATGATTTCGATGCGACTGCACGGCACTGCGTAGCCGTAGCGCGTGACCAGTAAGCCCGACAACGGACTCGGCCAGTTCTCCTCCACGGCTCGCGCCATCGCTGCGGAGGCCTTGCCCGCGCCTATAACGATGAAGCCTGCCGCGCGGCGGATCTGGAAGGTGCGGTGGGATGCACACCGCCGGCTGCGCCGACGCGATGGCCGCATCAAACATGCGTCGCAATAAGGCCTGCGCGTCAGGATACGATTGCTGCAAAACCGCTCGCATTGGACGCAAGTGCGTTCCTCAAGGAACCGATTCCCTTGATGATGGCCTCGACGGTGACTCCGTCCTTGCTCGATCTGACTCCCCGCGAGGTTCCGAATGCCAAGTGCCACAGTACGTACGGTGAGCCCTTCGAGTTACTTGTCGAACAGATCGCGAAATGCTTCCGGTGAAAACTCGCGGCCTTATCATCACGCCGCAAGGCGCGCGCCCGCAGATCGTGGACGGCGGAGCTGATGCGCTCGGCCAACCGGTCGCGCAACCTATCGTCAGTTTGGTCCCGTGCATCAGAGATCGTAAGAACGGCGATTCTCAACCGAGTAAGGGGGCAGTCCGGGTCGATCTTCGCGCCTGCCATGGATTAGGGCCCCACGTTCTTGCGGACGATTACGTATGCCGCTTCGCTTTCTTCCGCGCAAGACTCCAATAGTTTTTCAAGCTCAGCGATCGACGCTTCCGCAAAATGGCGATCCTTGAGGGCGGGCGCATTGATGTAGACGTTGAGCGCGGCGCTGCGGGCTGCCGAATAGGCGGCCAGTGCGCCGACGCCGCCATCGCTGATGACGCCGCGATAGCCGTGTTCGCTGGCGCGGCGCGCAAGTCCGATCACTTCGGCGCACACTCGAGCGCAGTCGAGCGGCACTTCGGTGGCGCGGCGCAGACTGGCTTGAATCGCGGCAACTCGCTGGGCCTTGTCGTGTTCGGAGACCTTGGGCAGCTTGTAGGCGGCCATCAAGCTGTCGAACGCGGCGACGTCCTCCGCCACCATTGCAGTCAAGCGCAGGCGCAACGTCTCCGATTGCGTGCGCACTACCCGCATCTCGGCATCGACCGCTTCGTAACCCTTTTTGCCGATGGAAACGTTGCACACCATGGACACCAGCGCCGCACCCATTGCGCCCATGATTGCTACCGCGCTGCCGCCGCCCGGTGTCGCATCAGCGCTGGCCAGGCGCGCCAGGAATTCGTCTATCGAGTTTTGCGTGATCACAGTGGGAGGTGTCCATGCGAGAGATTGTGTTCAACCGACCAGCGTTTTGGCGAGGGCGTATATGTCTTCGGCATCGAGCAGCAGATCGTTCTGTTCAAACGCGGTGCACGGCGAGCTTGAGGGCACCGAAGCCGAGCGGCCCAAATAGGATCTTGCCATGGCTTTGAGTGCCGCGATCGCCCAGGGCCACGCCCTCGATGCCGGCAGGCGGTGACGGATTCGCGTCGGCCACGATTTCCAGCGTGGGGGTGTCTTTCCATCGTTTCGCCCCCAGCAGCGTGATTCCGGCGGCGCCGGTGGCGAGTACGATCTGTGCGCCGTGGATGGCAGCGCCGCGCTCGATGAGGGTCGGAGCCGCGATGGCCTTCACGTCGGCGCCGAAGCGCGACTTGATCGAATCGCAGGCGGCCTGCACGACCTCGAGTTTTCGACCAGTGATCGCCACCGTCGCGCCTTCACGTGCGAGCAGCGCGGCGGCGCGTTGGCCGACCGGTCCGGTGCCGGCGAGTACGACGGCGCGCTTGTCGTGGAGCGAGCGGCGGTATGCGAGCCAGGCCACGGCCGCCGCGCCTCGAGATGCAGTCAAAACAGACCCACCACTCGACCCTGCGCGTCGATGTCAATCCTATCTGAGGACGGCACTCTCGGCAGTCCCGGCATGGTCATGACGTCGCCGCAGATCACCACGATGAACTCTGCGCCGGCCGCAAGCCGCACCTCGCGGATGTTCACCATGTGCCGGCTCGGCGCACCGCGGACAGCCGCATCGGTCGAGAACGAGTACTGCGTCTTCGCGATGCAAACGGGGAAATGCCCATAACCATCTACTTGCAGTTTGTCGATCTGTGTCCTGATCTTTGTATCAGCCGAGATATCCGCGGCGCCGTAAATCTTCGTGGCGACGGCCTTTACCTTATCCCACAGCGTCTGCCTTTCGTCATAGACAAAGCGGAAGTTCGATTGCCCGTGCTCCACGATCTCCACGACCTTGAGGGCAATGTCGGTGGCGCCGGCGCCACCGTCGGCCCAACATCGGGCGAGCATCAGCGGCACATCGAGCGCCGCCATCGCCTTTGCGAGCAGCGCATGCTCGGCTGCCGTGTCGGCAGTGAAGTGGTTCACGGAGACTACGCAGGGCAGCCCGTAGTGGTTGCGCACGTTATTCACGTGACGCTCCAGATTGGGGATGCCCTTCTCGAGCGCCGCAAGGTTCTCCGTATTGATCTGTTTGAGGTCGCAGCCGCCGTGATACTTTAGGGCGCGGATGGTCGCGACAATCACCACAGCCGCGGGGCGAAGTCCCGACTGGCGGCACTTGATATCAATGAACTTCTCCGCGCCGAGGTCTGCGCCGAATCCTGCCTCGGTTACGACGTAGTCGGCTAGCTTTAGGGCGGTGGCGGTCGCGAGCACCGAGTTGCAGCCATGCGCGATGTTGGCGAAAGGGCCGCCGTGGATGAAGGCCGGATTGTTCTCCAGCGTCTGCACTAGGTTCGGCTTAAGAGCTTCTTTGAGAAGCACCGTCATCGCACCCTGCGCGTTGAGATCGCGGGCGCGGATCGCGCTTGAGTCGCGTCGATAGCCGATCACGATATTGCCGAGCCGCTGTTTGAGGTCGACGATGCTGCGCGCCAGGCAGAAGATGGCCATCACTTCGGAGGCCACCACGATATCGAAGCCGTCCTCGCGCGAGAAGCCGTTGACAGATCCGCCGAGACCAACGACGATGTCGCGCAGTGCGCGGTCGTTCATGTCGACCACGCGCTTCCAGGCGATGCGCCTCACGTCGAATCCCAGCTCGTTGCCATGGTGGATGTGGTTGTCGATCAGCGCAGCAAGCAGGTTGTGCGCGAGCCCGATGGCGCTGAAGTCTCCGGTGAAATGGAGGTTGATGTCCTCCATCGGGACGACCTGAGCGAAACCGCCTCCCGCGGCGCCGCCCTTCATGCCAAACACGGGTCCCAAACTCGGCTCGCGCAGGCAGATGACCGTCTTCTTGCCGATCTTATTGAGGGCATCGCCAAGTCCGACCGTGATCGTCGTCTTGCCCTCGCCTGCAGGGGTGGGGCTCAAGGCCGTCACCAAAATCAGCTTGCCGTCGGGCTTGTCCTTTAGACTGTCAATGAAATCGAGCGCGACCTTGGCTTTGTAGTGCCCATAATTTTCAACGCTTGCAGCGGGGATGCCGAGGCGGGCGGCGATCTCGGTGATCGGCTTCAGGGTTGCGCTTTGGGCGATTTCGATGTCGGTACGCACGTTTATTCCTCGTGTGAAAGCGGATTGACGAAGGCGCGGCGTTTCGCGGCGGGCGGTATAGGTCCGTAGCTTAGACTTGCGGTGACCCGTCGAAGCGCTGGTTCCCTAGGATGTCCGGAATTTCGGATGACTCCACTTGCGTGGCGCCCGACAATCACCCACGATAGCCGGCCGTTTACCGGTATGTGGCGGCTCGGGGTGGTTCCGCTGCGGACCGGCGCGGGCTCACGCATAGACAGGGAATCGCCGACATAACGATACGACCTCCGCCCGTGCCCGCTCGACCGCGGACTCATCACCCATGTGATCGAGGACATCGGCGATCCAGTTCGACAATTGCTGCACCTCGGGCTCTTTGAAGCCGCGGGTGGTCACTGCGGGGGTGCCGATGCGCAGTCCGCTGGACACGGCCGGGGGCCGTGGGTCGTTGGGTACTGCATTCTTGTTGACCGTCATATGCGCACGGCCCAAGGACGCGTCCGCATCCTTGCCGGTGATGTTCTTATCGATCAGATCGAGCAGAAACAAGTGATTGTCGGTGCCCCCCGATACGATCTTGTAGCCGCGCTGCTGCAGAACCTTGGTCATGGCCCGTGCGTTGGCGATCACCTGCGCTGAATAGGTCTTAAACTCCGGCTGCAATGCCTCGTAAAACGCAACCGCTTTGGCGGCAATCACATGCATCAACGGACCGCCCTGCATGCCCGGAAACACTATTAAATTGAATTTCTTGTGCAAATCGGCGTGCGGTCGCGCCAGAATCAAGCCGCCGCGCGGGCCGCGCAAAGTCTTATGCGTCGTGGTGGTTACCACATCGGCAAAGGGCACCGGGTTCGGATAAACGCCCGCGGCCACGAGGCCTGCCACATGTGCCATATCGACCATGAAATACGCGTCTACCGAATCCGCGATCGCGCGAAACCGCGCCCAGTCGATGGCGCGAGAATAAGCCGAAAATCCGGCGACGATGAGTTTGGGGCGATGTTCTTGCGCAAGTCGATCCACTTGATCGTAGTCGATCTCGCCCGTATCGGTCTTGATCCCATATTGAAACGCCTTGAACAGCTTCCCGGAGAAATTGACCTTGGCCCCATGGGTTAAGTGTCCACCATGGTCGAGGCTCATACCCAGAATCGGATCGCCGGGATTGAGCAAGGCCAAATACACGGCGGCGTTCGCCTGCGAGCCGGAATGTGGTTGCACGTTTGCATACGCTGCCCCGAACAATTCCTTGGCCCGGTCGATCGCCAACTGCTCGGCGATATCTACATATTCGCAGCCGCCGTAATAGCGTTTGCCCGGATAGCCCTCGGCATATTTATTGGTCAGCACTGAGCCCTGGGCTTCGAGCACGCGGGGACTGGCGTAGTTCTCCGAGGCGATGAGTTCGATATGGTCCTCTTGGCGCCCTCGCTCGGCGGCAATCGAATTTGCGAGTTCGGGATCGAATCCGGCAATCGTCATATCGGCACTGAACATGATTTCTCCAGAAAGTAGCTGTATATCGTCGCGCGACCCTAGACCTTAAGCGACGTGAGAGTGCCCCATGGCATCCGCTTTTTTTAATAGCGCTTCCGCCATCCGAATGCTGGCGTAGTCAATCAAACGGCCGTCGAGCGATACGGCGCCGCGGCCTTCCCGCGCCGCTTGCGCCATGGCCTCCATGATGCGCCTGGCCTTGGTCACTTCGGCGGCGGATGGCGTGTACACCTCATTGCACAACGCGACCTGAGAAGGGTGAATCGCCCACTTGCCCTCATAGCCAAGCACGGCCGCCCGATTGGCGGCGGCGCGGAAGCCGTCGGGGTCGTTGAAGTCGCCGAATGGGCCGTCGATGGGCCGCAATCCGTAGGCGCGGCAGGCAACCATCATGCGGGTTTGCGCCGCGTGCCAGGGGTCGGTCCAGAAATAGTCGCGTTTGCCATCTGCGTCCTTGTCGGTGAGCACGCCGGAGTCGCGGTTGACTCCGCCGATCACCGTCGTGCGCGCTCGCGTCGATGCGGCGTAATCGGCCACACCAAAGGACATGGCCTCCAGCCGTTTACTCGCCTGTGCGATGGCCTCGACATTCGCCATGCCGAGCGCCGTCTCGATCAGCACTTCGAAGCCGATTCTCTTTGTGCGCTTTTTAGCGGCCTCCATCTGGGTCACCATCATGTCGACCGCGTATATGTCGGCAGCCACGCCCGCCTTCGGGATCAGGATCATGTCCAGACGCGGGCAGGCCTCGACGATATCGACCATGTCGCGGTACATGTAGTGCGTGTCGAGACCGTTGATGCGCACCATCATGGTCTTCGTACCCCAGTCTATTTCGTTGAGACCCTGGACGATGTTCTTGCGCGCCTGTTCTTTGTCATCGGGCGCTACCGCATCCTCGACGTCGAGAAAGACGATGTCGGCGGCGGATTTCGCGGCCTTCTCGAATAAGGTCGTGTTGGACCCCGGCACCGCAAGTTCGGACCGGTGCAGACGCGATGTGGCGGGCTCGATGCTGGTAAAGCTCATAGGTGACTCTCCGTGAAAATGTCTGGCAACAAAATCTCGTTACCCCGTCGCACCGAGGCCGGCGGCGGCACAATTGATCGACATGAGAAGTGCGGTGCGCACTTCCTCGCTGCTCTCGGCGCGGTGCGCGCGCAGCAGGTGCACCTGCTCGCGACTAACCTCATTGATGGTCTTAAGCCGACGTGCAAGACGCCGCCTGAATTGCGGGAAGCGCTCGGCGATGCCGGCGTCGCCCGAGATCAGCAATATCATCTCGCAAGTCAGCCGGTATTCCTCTGCGACACGCGAAAATATCGGCTCGCGTACGGCATCATCCTCGATCAGTCCGGCGTACTCGGCGGCAATCGACAGATCGACTTGCAGCAGGGTGCGCTCCACGTCGTCGAGAATCAGCCGGAACAGGCGCGCTTCGCGGAACATGCGTTTGAGAAGTTCCAACCCGCGCTCCTTGCGCACATCGAGAAAGGCCTTGATGCCGCTGCCGATGCCGTACCAACCGGACAGCATGTGCCGGTTCTGCGTCCAGGCAAACACCCAAGGAATCGCCCGCAGATCGCCGAGCGTTTGGGCCTGTGTACGGCGTGCCGGACGTGAGCCGATGTTCAAGAGCGACAATTCCTCCAGCGGACTTGAGTCCTGTAGATAGGCGAGCATCGTCGGCAGCTCCATCAGATTGCGGTAGGCGGACCACGCCGTGCCGGAGAGCGCCTCCATCGCTTCATGGAATTCATGCACCGGAATCAGCGCGGCTTCCCGTTCGGAGCGCAGCACATGCTCAACGACCGACGCAGCCAGCAGCTCGATCTGATACGCCGCCGTGCCGCGGTTCGCGTACTTGAAGGAGACCACTTCGCCTTGCTCCGTAACGCGGAACTGGCCACGGATCGAACCCCCGGGCAAGGCGGCAATGGCCCGTCCGGTCGGCGCGCCGCCGCGACTCACCGAGCCGCCGCGGCCGTGGAAAAACGCAATCGCCACGCCGTGCTCGGACCCTAAGCGCGTCAGGCTGCTCTGCGCCTTCGCCAGTTCCCAGTGCGCGGTGAGATAGCCGCCGTCCTTGTTCGAATCGGAGTAGCCGATCATGACCTCCTGAATCTTGCCTTGCACGTGCAAGCTGCGCTGCACCAGCGGCACGGCCAGCAACTCCTTCAGGATTACGGCGGCGCTGCGCAGATCGGGGATGGTCTCCAGTAGCGGGACGATCGGCAGGGTGCAGCGTTCGACGGCGGCGGCGTCGGCAAAAAGGCCGCCTTCCTTCGCCATGAGATAGACGCCCAAGACGTCGGCGGCGCTGCGCGTCATGCTCAGGATCAGCGCACCGAAGGCTTCGCGGTCGATCTCTTCGCGCATGAGGGCGATGGTGCGGAAAGTCGCCAGTGTTTCCGTCGCATCCGCCGGCAAGCCCTCGTGGAGGTATGGGGCGCTGCGCGCTGTGCCCAATTCGGACAGCAACCACTGCTTCCATTGCGCCGACTCGGGCTGGGGCGGCTCGGCGCCGTCGTGCCTGAGACGGAACATCGCGGCCAGCGTCTGGTTGATGCGCATGCTGTTTTCGCGCACGTCGAGGCGCACGGTGCTGAAGCGGAACACGCCGACCTCTCGGCGCAGAGACAGGAGCATGGCATCGGACAGACGCCGCGTGCCCGCGGCGCCAAGCGCATTGCGCATGAGGTCAATGTCATCCATTAAGCGGTCGGCGTTGCGGTAGCCGGTGTTTTCGGGCGCGGGCTGGTCGTGTTCGGCGTGGCCGATGGTGACGTCAATGCGCGCCAGCATGCAGCACAGGAACTGACGGAAGATTTCGCCGCGATTGCGGGCCGCGATCAGCTCCCCGTCGGGTGCCGCTTGAATCGCGTCTGCCACCGCCTTGCGGAACGAATCCGGCAGCACCAGCGCGTGGTCCTCGATGCTGAGATTGCGCACCAGGTCCAGCAGGCGGGTTCGATAGCGGCGCAAACTCACCAGCCGTGTCTCCCACAGCGTGCGGCGCGTGACTTCCCTGGTGACGTAGGGATTACCGTCGCGATCGCCGCCGATCCAGGAACCGAATTGGAAGAACAGCGGAACTTCAAATGGCTCGTCGGGAAACTGTTTCGCGAATGCGCTCTCGACTTTGGCGAACATCTGCGGCACGACGTCAAAAAGATTTTCATTGAAGAAATACAGGCCCCAGGCCACCTCCTGTGCGACGGTGGGCTTGGTTAGTTTGAGTTCGCCGGTGAGCCAGAGCAGCTCGATTTCATCGCCCGTGGCGTGGATCAGTTCCTCGCGTTCGCGATCGGTCCAGCGCGGCGATTCGAGATCGAGCAGGCGCAGGTAAATGCGTCGATGTCGCTCCAGCACGGTAACGCGCTTGGCCTCGGTCGGATGCGCGGTGATCACCGGCCGCACGCGAATCCCGGACAGCGCCTGCCGAATCTCCGCGGCCGTGATGCCCTCGGCCGCAGCCGCCGCGAACACGCTCGCGAAGGTGCCCCGCAACTGCTCGTTGCCGCGCTCGCGTTCGACCTCGCGGCGATTGCGCATGTCGCGGTTCTGTTCCGCGATCGCGAGCAGCTGGAACCAGATGCCCTGAGCCTGCAGCGTGCGTGCCAACAGGGCCGCTGGCATGCCCGCGGTCGTACGCTCCTCGCGCAGGACGGCCGCGACTTGCGGTTCGTAGCATTGCACCACGCCGACCAGCAGGTCGAACAGCAGTGCAGAGCGCGAGAAGCCTCCGGGCGGCTCGCGGACTTGGGTAGCGGGCTCGTCCTTTACAGTGAGAGTGGTCAAGACGCCCGCGCCGTGACGACGGGTCGCAAGAACAAATCTGCACAGCGAGGCGGTTGACGCATGGCTCAGCCCGCCTTGGCTAGGGCGAGCGCAACCGTCGAGCCGAGTTCAGCGGCGCTTGGCGCGACGAACAGGCCGTAGGACTTCATGATTTCCGCCTTTTCCGCGGCGGTGTCGCCCTCGGCGGAAATAATCGCACCCGCATGTCCCATGCGACGGCCTTTCGGCGCAGTCAGCCCGGCGACGTAGCCGACCACGGGCTTGGTCATGTTCTCCTGGACCCATTTCGCCGCCTCTGATTCCTGCGGGCCACCAATTTCGCCAATCATGATAACAACCTTGGTTTCCGGGTCCTGCTCGAACAACATCAGATGATCGAGGAAGGAACTGCCGTTGATCGGATCGCCGCCGATGCCGACGCTGGTGGTGATGCCGATACCGAGCGCCTTCATCTGCGCGCCCGCCTCGTAACCCAAGGTGCCGGAACGCGAGACGATGCCGACGTTGCCGGAGAGGTAGATGTTGCTCGGCATGATACCGAGCATGGCCTTGCCGGCGCTGATAATGCCCGCGCAGTTCGGGCCGACGATGGTCGTGCGCCGCTCTTTCGGATAGCGCCGCAGATAGCGCTTGACGCGCATCATATCCTGCGACGGAATGCCGTCCGTGATAATGCAGACCAGCTTGAGTCCTGCATCGGCGGCTTCCATCAGCGCATCGGCCGCGTAAGGCGGAGGCACGAACGCGAGACTGGCCTCGGCGCCGGTGGCCTTCACTGCGTCTTTCACCGTGTTGAAGACCGGAAGATCCAAATGCGTCTGTCCGCCTTTTCCCGGCGTGACGCCGCCCACGACCTGCGTACCGTATTCAATCATTTCCTTGGCGTGGAACGTCGCCTTGCCGCCGGTGAAGCCCTGCAAGATCACCCGTGTCGCTGCATCGATGAGAATGCTCATTGGAGATCTCCACTGCGCGATACTGCGACAACTTTCTGCGCCGCCTCGGCCAGCGTGTCGGCTGTGATGATGGGGAGGCCGCAGTCGCGCACGATGCGTCTCCCCTCCTCGACATTGGTGCCGGCGAGCCGCACGACCAGCGGCACGCGCAGGCCTGTGGCCGCCTGTACCACGCCTTGCGCAACCCAGTCGCAGCGATTGATGCCGGCGAAGATGTTGACCAGGATCGCCTTCACGTTCTGGTCCGACAGCACGAGATTGAACGCCGCCGCCACTCGCTCCGGCGAGGCGCCGCCGCCCACGTCAAGGAAGTTGGCGGGCTCCCCGCCGGCGTGTTTGATCATGTCCATCGTCGCCATCGCCAAACCGGCCCCATTGATGATGCAGCCGATGTCCCCGGTGAGACCGACGTAGTTGAGACCGAACTCCGCGGCCTGAGTCTCGCGTGGGTCCTCTTCGGCGGAGTCGCGCATTTCGGTGACTTTGGGACGGCGGAACAAGGCATTATCGTCGAACGACATCTTGGCATCGAGCGCCAGCACGCGGTTGTCCTTGGTCACCACCAGCGGATTGATCTCGACCATGGTCGCGTCGAGATCGCGGAAAGCGCGGTAGCAGCCCATGATCGCGGTCACCGCCTGGCTGACCTGTTTGATGTTGAGGCCAAGGCCAAACGCCAGTTCGCGAGCCTGAAACGCCTGCAGCCCCACCGCCGGATCGACCTGCTCCTGCAGGATGGATTCGGGCCGGGTGAGGGCGATCTCCTCGATCTCCACGCCGCCTTCTGCCGAGGCGATCACGCGGATGCGTTCGACTTTCCGGTCAAGAACGAAGCCCAGGTACAGTTGGCGCACAAAAGGCTCGGCCTTCTCGACGTAGAGCCGATGAACGACCTTGCCGGCGGGGCCCGTCTGGTTGGTCACCAGCGTGGCGCCGAGCATTCCCTTCGCAGCGGCGGCAACCTCCTGGTAGGTGCGGCAGAGTATGACGCCGCCGGCCTTGCCGCGCCCGCCGGCGTGAATCTGCGCCTTGATCGCCCAATGCCAGCCGCCGAGTTCGGTGGCGACGTATACGGCCTGTTCGGGACTGTAAGCCACTCCGCCCGGAGGTACCGCCACGCCGAATCCGGACAGTAGTTCCTTCGCCTGATATTCATGTATATCCATCGCTTTCCCCCCGTGCTCTACATCGGTTCATACGTCCACAGGACCCGGCATTGCCGCGCCTGTGCCTTTAAGTCAATTTGCCGCGAACAAGGCTGCACGCAACTTCGCTCTCGAGCGCGCAAGACTCGACGAGCCGTCTCAGCACGCTGAGCAGCGAGGCGCGATCCTGGAACACCACGCGCTGGATCATGCGCGCTCGCCTTCCTTCGATCCGGTTGAGTGCGACGCGTAGATCACTTCGCTGTGGGAGACCTTCTTTTTTTGGATCGTATCGTGCGAGCGCCAGAACTTTTGGGCCGCACCGATCCCGCTGCCGGGTTCGATCTTGATGCCCACGTCAAGCATCGCCATCTCGGCGCCGCCCAGCGCGCCCAGCAGCATCAACTCATTGAGATCCCCCAGGTGGCCGATGCGAAATACCTTGCCGGCGATTTTGCTCAGGCCGGCGCCCAGCGCCAGGTTGTAGCGTCGGAAGGCAACGTCGATCACGTGCGCTCCGTTGATCCCTTCCGGCACGACGATGGCGGAGACCGTGTCCGACTGCCACTTAGGCTCCTTCGCGCACAGCTTGAGCTTCCAACCTTCCTGCACGGCAGCCCGCACTCCGCTCGCAAGATAACGGTGGCGGGCAAACACATTCTCCAGCCCTTCTTCGTCGAGCAGAATGTGCAGCGACTCCCTCAGGCCATACAGCATCGGCAGTGCCGGCGTATACGGGAAGTAACCGGTCGCGTTGGCCGAGACCATGTCGCCGTAATCAAAGTAGCAGCGTGGGGCTTTTGAGGATTCACGTGCTGCCATCGCCTTCAGGCTCACGCAGGTCACGCCGAGGCCCGCGGGTAACATCAGACCCTTCTGGGACCCGGACACGCATACGTCCACACCCCACTCATCCATCCGAAAATCGATGCTGGCGAGCGAGCTCACCGCATCGACGAACAGAAGTGCCGGATGGTTCGCAGCATTCATGACGCGCCGCACCGCGGCAATGTCGCTGGACACGCCTGTGGCCGTCTCGTTGTGGCAGGCAAGCACCGCCTTGATCTTGTGCGACTTATCCGCTTCGAGCAGCGCCTGGTAACGCTCGACCGGCACGCCGGTGCCCCACTCGCAGTCGACGAGCTCGACCTCGAAGCCCAGCCGCTGCGTCATGTCGATCCACAGATGGCTAAATTGCCCGAAGCGCGATGCCAGCACCTTGTCACCCGGGCTCAGGCAATTGGTCAGGGCCGCCTCCCAGCAGCCTGTACCGGACGACGGAAAGATAATCGGAGTCCCGGTCGTGGTCTTAAAGACCTTTTTCAGACTAGCGAGCACGCCAAGAGTCAGTTCAGGAAACTTCGAAGAGCGATGATCCTCCATCGCGACAACCATCGCTCGCTGGACTCGGTCCGGAACGTTGGTAGGACCCGGGACAAATAAAAAATTACGGCCAGCCATGACGAATCTCCTTTGGTGATGTGGCTTCGGGCAGCCATCGGCGAAACTTAGTTAGATGAGCAAATTTGGCAAGTCGGGATAGAACGGGACCGCACGTGATGCAATACATGCAAGCCCGCCGGCTGCGCGCCGCCCGCATCAACATACCGCCGTCCGCGAGTCATGGGAGTCGCAAGGCGACGTCCAGGGACTTTGCTCATACCATCGAATGATCTGCTCGAGACCGATGCGCTTGGTGCGCGCGCCCGCAGTCGGTCGCCAGCCCTCACAGCGACCCAGCGACGGACCAATGGCCAGCGCGTCCTCGGCCTTCACCGCAGAAAGGTAATGACTGCGGGTAACAATGACGGGCACGCCGGCGGCCTGCGCCGCCGCCACACCGGCCGGTGCATCCTCCATCGCAATAACTTCGTGTGAACGCAACTGCAGGGCCTGGAGGGCAAGCAGGTAGGCTTGCGGATCGGGCTTCTTTCTCGGCGCCTCTTCGGCACACACGACCGCCGCGAACTTCGACTCCCAGTCCGTGCCCAGATGGGTCTTAAGCAGGGCCTCAACGTTAGCGCGACTCGTCGTCGTCACGATGCCCAACCGCAGCCCCGCGCGCTCGCAGTCCTCCAACAGTTCGCGAACCCCTTCGCGCAATGGTAGGGCACCGCTGGCGACGATAGTGGCGTAGAACTCGTTTTTGCAGCGATGCACCCGCCCGGCTAAGGCTTCGCGCTCGTGCGGATTAGTGGGGGCACGGGTCCGACACTGCATGTCATGGATCAAACGCTCGCGCCCTCCCGCTACAGAGAGCAGCTCTCCATAGCGCTCTTCGCTCCAACGCCAGGGAACATCCAACGCCTCGAACGCCTGGTTAAAGGCTCTGAGATGCCCATCGCGCTCGGTCTCCGCCAATGTGCCATCCACGTCCCAAAGAATGGACCTAATCACTGGTCAAGCGTCGCATCAGTGGTAACGCCTGACCATCGCTTCGAGTGCAATGGGTTGAATACGGTCGGCATGTCCGGCACACCCAAAAGATTCGAAGCGTGCCTTGCACAAGTCGCGCGCCGCCTTCTTCGCCGCAATCAGCGCCTTACGCGGGTCGAACTCGCTAGGGTCTTTGGCGAAGGCCTGCCGCATTGCACCCGTCATCGCCAGACGGATGTCCGTGTCAATATTTACTTTTCGTACGCCGCTGCGGATTCCGCGCTGGATCTCCTCAACCGGGACTCCGTAGGTCTCCTTAATGTTGCCGCCATGATCGCGAATGATGGCGAGCCACTCCTGCGGCACACTTGAGGAGCCGTGCATCACCAAGTGGGTGTTCGGCACTGCCGCATGGATCTGCGCGATCCGGCTGATGTCCAGTATGTCGCCCGTGGGTTGGCGGGTGAATTTGTACGCACCGTGACTTGTTCCGATGGCGATCGCCAGCGCATCGACGCCCGTCCTTGCCACGAAGTCCTGAGCCTGAGCTGGATCGGTGAGCATCATCTCATGTGTTAACGTTCCTTCCGCGCCCACGCCGTCCTCCTCGCCAGCCTGGCCGGTCTCGAGCGACCCCAAGCAGCCCAGCTCTCCCTCGACCGAGACCCCAATGGTGTGAGCCATTTCGCAAACGCGGTGCGTCACCTCAAGGTTGTAGTCGTAGCTGGCCGGCGTCTTCGCGTCTTCCTTTAGCGACCCGTCCATCATCACACTGGTAAACCCAGAACGAATGGACTGGGTGCACACGGCTGGGCTGGCGCCGTGGTCCTGGTGCAGGACCACCGGGATATCTGGGTGAGATTCGATCGCGGCCAACACCATGTGGCGCAAGTAGGACTCCCCCGCGTACTTGCGGGCTCCGGCGGAAGCCTGCAGGATCACTGGGCTTCGGGTCTCTTGCGCTGCCTCCATGATGGCTTGGATCTGCTCGAGGTTGTTCACGTTGAATGCGGGCACGCCGTAGCTGTGGTCAGCGGCATGATCCAGTAGTTGGCGCAGGGAAATGAGGGCCATTGGGTGCTCCGGATGTCAGGCAGGTTGAGCGAGTGAATTGAAAGCAGGCGATGCGCCCACCAGCAGCCGTGGCAGATCGGCCAGTGTTTCGATAAACGCATCACAAGACAGCGCGCGCGGATCGCTGCCTTCGTTATAGCCATAGGGCACGCACACCACCGGTAGCCCCGCGGCACGCGCGGCAAGTACATCCGTCACCGAGTCACCCACCATGAGTGCCTGTGCTGGACCGACATGCAAGGCGTTGCACGCAAAATGCAAGGGCTGCGGATCGGGCTTGCGGCGATCACAACTGTCTCCACCGACCACCACGTCGATCCACTGGCTCAAACCCAGCCGGTTCAACAAGCCAACCGCAAAGTGCCTCTGCTTGTTGGTGACCACCGCAAGTCGTAGGCCGAGCGCGTGCAGTTTGCCAAGCCCCGCGACAACGCCGGGATAAACGCGCGCGTTGCATTCATCGAGCAAGTGGAGTTGGTCGTAATGGAAATAGAAGCGCTCCGTCAGTGTCGCCTGACCAGCAGGATCGAGAGCGACGCCGAGCCGCTCAACGGCGCGTGCGATCAGCGTCGGGACGCCACGCCCGATCAGGTCGCGCACGTGAGCCGTTGTCAGCGTTGCGAGTTGCTGCTCGGCCGTCGCCCGGTTCAAGGCCACGGTGACATCCTCGACCGTATCCAGTAGGGTGCCGTCCAGATCAAGCAGTATCGCTTGCAAGGTTTTGTCCTTCCATCGGGTCGGGCCAACCGCGCGGCGCGACATCATGGCCGCCGCGTGCGCTGCGCCAGCAGCCGCGCGCGCGCGGTGACCGCCTGCAGTGTCAAGCCGAGCGCCTCCGCAATCTGCGCCGCCGGTGCCGATTCACCAAAGCGATCGATGCCAACCACATCACCGTCGAATCCGGTATAGGCATGCCAGAAGTGGCTCACGCCCGCCTCGATCGCCAGCACCGGTACGTGACGCGGCAACACCGCAGCACGGTAATCGGGACTCTGACAATCAAAGATGCGGCAGCAGGGCATCGACACCACACGGGCGGATATCCCCTGCCAGGCCAGCGCTTCGCGAGCTTGCATCGCCAATGCCACTTCCGATCCGGTCGCCAGGAGGGTCACGGCAGGGTCATCACTGTCGGCGAGCACATAGCCGCCTTTGCAAATATCGACAAGCTGTTGCGCTTGACGTTCGAAGTGCGGCAGAGTTTGCCGCGACAGAATCAGGCAGCTCGGGCCATCGTAACGCTCGATTGCCGCAATCCACGCAATCATGGTCTCCACGGCATCACAAGGTCGCCACACCGAGTTATTGGGGATCAATCGCAGACTCGAGACATGCTCAATCGGCTGATGTGTTGGACCGTCTTCCCCGAGTCCTATGCTGTCGTGGGTAAACACGTAGATCACGCGCGCACGCATCAGCGCAGACATGCGCACGGCATTGCGGCTGTAATCGGAAAATGTGAGAAAGGTGCCCCCGTAGGGAATGAAACCCCCGTGCAATGCCACGCCGTTCATCACGGCACTCATGCCGAACTCGCGTACCCCGTAATTGATATAGTTGCCCCATCGGCCCTCTCGCACGGCGACGCTGTTCTTACCTTCGGTGAGGTTGGAGCCGCTTAAGTCCGCTGAGCCGCCCAACAATTCGGGCAACAACGGCTGCAGCGCTTCAATCGCGTTCTGCGAGGCCTTACGCGAGGCAACACTGGTGCAGCTTCTAACCACTTCGGCAAGCGCCGCCGTGCTCGTCGCAAACCACCTATCCGGCAATTGGTGACGCATGACACGGCGTTCAAATTCGGAAGCGAGATCCGGATACGCCTGTGCATACACCGCGAAGCGGCGCTGCCAATTGGCTTGTCGGGTCGCACCGGTTGCGCGAGCATCCCAGGCGGTACGAATCTCCTCCGATACTACAAAGGGATCAGTTCCCCAACCGAGGGCCGCGCGGGTTGCGGCGACCTCAGCAGCGCCGAGCGCTGCGCCGTGCACGTCGTGTGTACCGGCCTTGTTCGGGCTTCCCTTCCCTATCACGGTTTTGCAGCAGACGAGTGTCGGCCGGCCATCGTTGTCGCAGGTTTGGCGCAGCGCCGCTTCGATTGCCGCCATGTTATGGCCATCCACTGCGCGAATCACTCGCCAACCATAAGCCTCAAAGCGCTTGGGCGTGTCGTCGGTGAACCAGTGTTCGACGTGTCCGTCGATGCTGATGCCATTGTCATCATAAATGACGATGAGCTTCGAGAGCTTGAGCGTACCTGCCAACGAACAGGCTTCGTGACTGATGCCCTCCATCAGGCATCCATCGCCGACGAAGACCCAGGTGCGATGATCGACAATCGTGTGGTCGGGTCGATTGAATTGGGCCGCCAGCAATTGTTCTGACAGCGCCATTCCCACCGCATTGGCCAATCCCTGACCGAGCGGGCCCGTGGTAGTTTCCACCCCAGGCGTAACTCCAACTTCGGGATGACCGGGGGTTTTGCTGTGCAACTGACGAAAGCGCCGCAGCTCCTCCATCGGCAACGTGTAGCCGGTGAGGTGCAGCAGCGCATACAGCAACATGGAGCCGTGGCCGTTCGACAGCACGAAGCGGTCGCGATCGGGCCAATGCGGGTCGGTTGGATTGTGTTTCAGAAATCGGCGCCAGAGTACTTCAGCAACGTCGGCCATGCCCATGGGCATGCCAGGGTGGCCGCTTTTCGCCGTCTCTACGGCGTCGATCGCCAAGAAGCGCAACGCGTTTGCGAGATCCGTGCGTTCGACGGGGAACGATTCAATTCTGGCATTCATCGGGGGGTGCTCATTGGCTACTGTGCACGCCTTTTCAGGTCCATCAACCGAAGGATCATCGGCGTGAAGATGAATTGCATCGCGAGGCCCATCTGACCGCCGGGTACGACGATATTGTTCGGTCGACTCATCCACGAGTTGTGCAGCATGGAGATCAGGTAGGGGAAATCGATGCCCTTGGGGTTGGCAAAGCGGATCACCACCAGCGACTCATCGGCACTGGGGATATCCTTGGCAATAAACGGATTACTGGTATCTACGGTAGGTACCCTCTGAAAATTGACGTGGGTGCGACTGAACTGCGGGCATATGTAGTTCACGTAATCGGGCATACGCCGCAGAATGGTGTCGACCACCGCATCCTGGCTGTAGCCGCGTTGATGCCGGTCGCGATGCAATTTCTGGATCCACTCGAGATTGATGATGGGAACCACTCCGACGAGTAGATCCACGTGGCGCGCGACGTCGATGTCGCGATCGACGTAGCCGCCGTGCAGTCCTTCGTAGAAGAGCAGATCGCTATCGGCCGTCATGGAATCCCAGGGTGTAAAGGTGCCAGGATCACTACCGAGATCTTTGGACTCGGCGACGTCATGCACGTAGCGGCGCAGCTTGCCTCGACCGGTCGCACCGTATTCTGAGAATGTGGCGGCCAACTCCCCTAGTAGATTGGCCTCTGGGCCAAAGTGGCTGATCGGTGGGCTCGCACCACTGTCCGCGGCCTGCACGCGTTCGCGCATCTCGACTCGGTTGTAGCGGTGGAAGGAATCGCCCTCGATCACCTGGGCTTTGATGCCTTCGCGCCGGAAGATGTGCGCGAAGCTCTTCATCACGGTCGTGGTTCCGGCCCCGGACGATCCGGTCACGGCAATTACAGGGTGTTTGATGGACATGAGGTGTGTTTCTGCTTTTCGTTGCGGCGCGCCATCGTGTTCAGATTCGCGCGTCGGGCCGGAATAGAGAGCGCTCGTTAAATAGCGGCGAGCTGTACGGCCGGTCCGCACCACTGGCGTGCTCGACGTGGTAGCGCGCGATGCGATCGACTTCGTTAAGGGAGCCTAGAATCACCGGGACGCGCTGATGCAAGCCTTCTGGTGTGAGGTCGAGCACGCGCTCGCGTCCGGTCGAGGCGCCACCGCCGGCCTGCTCGACGAGCAGACTAATCGGGTTAGCCTCATACAACAGACGCAGACGGCCCGGTTTGCTCCGGTCCTTCGTATCTTTGGGATACATGAATACCCCGCCACGCATCAGGATGCGGTGCACCTCGGCGACCATCGAGGCAATCCAGCGCATGTTGAAGTCCCGACCCCGATCGCCCGTTTTGCCGGCCTGACACTCGGTCACATACCGATGCACAGGCGGCTCCCAAAATCGGGCATTGCTGGTGTTGATGGCGAACTCGCTGGTGTCGGCAAGAATCTGCAGATTCGGATGTGTCAGGATGAAGTTACCGATCTCCCGATCGAGCGTAAAACCGTGAGTGCCCTTGCCCACGGTAAGCACCAACATCGTGGCAGGCCCATAGATCGCATAGCCCGCGGCGACCTGCTGTTGACCAGGCTGTAGGTAGTCGGCCACGACCGGAGAGTCCGCCCTATCGTGGCGCAACACGGAGAAGATGGTGCCCACCGAGACATTCACATCCGTATTCGACGAACCGTCGAGCGGATCGAATATGAGCAAGTAGTGGCCGCGGGTGTACTCGCTCGGTATTGGATACGGATCATCCAGCTCCTCGGAGGCCATGCCGGCGACCAGACCACCCCATTCGCAGCTTCTAATCATCACTTCATTTGCCAGCACATCGAGTTTTTGCTGTGTTTCGCCCTGCACGTTTTTGGTGCCTTGTTCACCCAAGAAGCCGCCGAGCGCTCCCTTGGCGGTCATGGCCGAGATCGCCTTGACGGCGGCCGCGACATCGACCAGCAGCGCGCCCAAGTCATTGGCGCCTTTGATGCCATTGAGTTGTTGGATCAGAAATTTTGAAAGCGTGGTGCGTCCAAGGTGCATGGGTTTACTCCTTCAGGTCGGCTTTTGGGTCACGTCGAGCTGGAACACTCGGCTCGCGCGAATATCGGACTCAGCGATCGTGGACAGATCGTCCGGCGTAAATTCTCGATCCTTGTCCGCAAAGAGTCGGCTCGCCTGGCGCAGTCGGGCACGGTCCAGCGCGTTGCGCACGCTGCGGGCGTTCGCAAAGTACGGCTGCTGAATACGGCGCCCGACGTACTCCTCGAATGCCTCTCGTGCGCCAGCGCCGAAGTGATAATTTTGTTGTTCGAGCAACTTGTCCGCGATCCGCAACAAATCACCCGCCGGGTAGTCCGGAAAATCCAGGTGGTGCGCAATGCGCGAACTCATGCCGGGGTTGGAGCGGAAGAACGTGTCCATCCGATCCTTGTAGCCGGCCAGGATCACGACCAGATCATCGCGCTGGTTCTCCATCACCTGCAGCAAGATCTCGATCGCCTCTTGTCCGTAGTCACGCTCGTTCTCAGGGCGATAGAGGTAGTACGCCTCGTCGATAAAGAGCACACCACCCATCGCCTTCTTCAATACTTCCTTGGTCTTGGGAGCCGTGTGACCGATGTACTGGCCCACGAGATCGTCGCGCGTCACCGCTACCAGGTGACCTTTGCGCACATACCCAAGGCGGTGCAGGATCTCGGCCATACGCATCGCCACCGTGGTCTTTCCCGTTCCGGGGTTACCGGTGAAACACATATGCAGGCTTGGGGCGTGCGCCTGCAGCCCTAGATTCATGCGCAGCTTGTCGATCACCAGCAGGGCCGCAATATCGCGGATACGGCTCTTGACCGGCGCGAGTCCGACGAGGTCGCGCTCGAGCTCATCCATCACCGCACCAGCCTGGCTCTGTGCAAGCACCTCCGTGACGGTACGTGCAACCGTGGTGCCCGGTGCGGGAGCAGCGGACGTACTCGTCGATCCTTCAGGAGCTGGGATCGATTGGCCTGCAATCTGGTACATCGGTGCAGCCATGTCAGGCGGCCCTGAACGTGGGCTTGATGCGATTGAGTTCGATTCGCATCTCGTCAATCACGACTTTATAGTCCGGCTTGTTGAAGATGGCACTGCCGGCGACAAATGTATCTGCCCCTGCATCGGCAACACGGCGGATGTTCTCCGCCTTGATACCCCCGTCGACCTCCAGCCGAATGTCGCGGCCCGTGGCGTCGATCATTTTGCGGGCTCTCTCGACTTTATGCAGTGCCGAGTCGAGGAAGCTTTGCCCACCAAATCCCGGGTTGACGCTCATAATTAGCACCAGATCGATCTTCTCGATCACATACTCGAGGACCTCGAGCGGTGTCGCCGGATTGAATGCAAGCCCCGCCTGGCACCCGCCGCTGCGGATGATCTGCAATGTCCGATCGATGTGAGCGGACGCTTCAGGGTGAAAGCTGATGAGATTGGCACCGGCAGCAACGAAGGCACTGGCAAGCTCGTCGACGGGCCGTACCATCAGATGTACGTCCAGGGGAACAACTGCGCCCGCGGGCTGCACGCAATGGGGCTTCAGAGCTTTCGCCACCATAGGACCGATGGTGAGATTCGGCACGTAGTGATTGTCCATCACATCAAAGTGGATCCAGTCGGCCCCGGCGGCGATCACGCGTTTGACCTCTTCGCCCAAGCGCGCAAAGTCAGCCGACAATATGGATGGAGCAATGCGATGCATGGCGTCTCGGTGCGTCCGATCGGGTTAGCGGTTGCCGCGCTCGGTTTCGGGGCGGGCGGTCGCGTAGCTGTGAATGGTGTAGCGGATCGTGCGGCCGTGCGCTTCCTGGCGCACCAGTCCGAAGCCGGGCTCGTTTGTCGGTCGATTGACGATGAAACTCATCACGATGCTTTCCACACCCCGCGTGGAATCAAAAGCCATGAGCCGGATGTAGTGCTCCGGGAAAGTCGTGCGACAGTTTTGCAATTCCATCAATACGCCGGCGGCATCCTTCAGATCAAACATCGGCATGCCAAACATTTCCCAATAGGTGTTTCGCGGATGCGGATCATCCGTGTACTCAACGCTCCACGCGTATCCCCTGTTCAGGCCGTACTGAATCTGGAGAGAGATTTCCTTATCCGTAAGATCGGGCAGATAGCTGAATTGCCCCTGGGTGATGCGGCCGACTGGATTAGTCATCATGGTCGTGTTCTCCTTGAAATTTAGCTCAATGCGGTGGCAGTGACCGCATAGTCCGAGGTGTCGGTGGACGCATAGTTGAAACTGATCTCGCCCCAGGTATCGAGCGCCTGCTGCAGCGGGCTACAGGATTTCGCGGCCGTGCGCAGGATTTCCGGTCCTTCGTTTTTGATGTCGCGGCCTTCGTTGCGCGCCTTGACCATGACTTCGAGCGCCACACGGTTGGCCACGGCGCCGGCCTGGATACCTGCCGGGTGGCCGATCGTGCCGCCACCAAACTGCATCACGACATCATCGCCAAAGAGATCGAGCAGCAGGTGCATTTGGCCGGCGTGAATTCCGCCCGAGGCGACCGGCA
>WNFR01002845.1_pt1 | contig 25735 bp, 26 predicted proteins | sample 5400221 | NCBI WGS metagenome assembly WNFR01 (sample SAMN13153357, study PRJNA577476) | soil metagenome | isolation source: 40 cm soil under Madrone tree | place: USA:California | collected 2016-06-14 | reverse complement strand
CGCCCGTACCTATGCCGATGCCTTATCCGTCATCGCCACCGGGCGGTTGCATGGCCGTTCCGCTCTCCAGGCACTCCGTGACGCCCTCGCCGGCCGCCCTATCCTCATCCCTCCGTGATCACGGGTGAGCAGTTACAAATTAATATATGTCAATATGGCTTCACCGAAATGTTCAATAATACGATCGATCACTCAGCAAGTGTCAATGCTGTTGTGCGCTACCGCCAAACCTATAGTTATGTTAATATTCAAGTTATAGATCGCGGAATCGGAATATTTCGGAACATCCAAAATCGCTTTCATTTGCATGACCCGCGACAAGCGTTGCTAGAATTATCAAAGGGGCGGCTAACCTCTGATCCCAAACATCATACCGGCCATGGAATTTTCTTCACATCAAGAATGTTTGATGAATTTCGCATATATTCCGGAAACTTATACTATAATCGCATCAGGCAGGAAGACGATGATTGGTGCGTAGAAGCACGGGATCTCACCGATCTTGTTATCGGGACGTGGGTCGAGATGACCATTTCTACAAACGCATCATGGACAACCCGCGATATATTCGACAGATACCAAGACGACCCCGTGGGGTTTACACGCACGCATGTACCAATCGCATTAGGAAAATATCCGGGCGAGCAATTGGTATCGCGCTCGCAGGCGAAACGAGTACTGGCCAGAGTAGACCGCTTTTCAGAGGTCCTGCTAGACTTTCAAGGGGTACAAGATATCGGTCCAGCCTTCGCAGATGAAATATTCAGGGTTTTTAGGAATGCGCATCCGGATATCAGTATTAGAGCTTCCCGAGCCAATGCCCGTGTGAACCGTATGATTACAGCGGCAAGAGAAGCGCCGGATGAGGAAACGGAGGAAGAAGAACCACGCCTTTTGTGACTTTCCGTCGTGGCGAAAGGTGAGACGCCTACATAATTCCGATCTACTTCCCGATGCAGAAATCGCGGAAGATCACGTCCAGCAAATCTTCGACATCCACAATGCCGCTGATTTGTCCGAGGCTGCGCAATGCGAGACGGAGGTCTTCGGCGCGGAGCTCGGGCAGGGTGGCGGCGAGCGCCCGTCGCAACGAGGCCTTGGCCTCCTCGAGCGATTGGCGGTGCCGCGCCCGGGTCAGAACCGGCGCCTCGGTGCGATAGCTCTGCGCGACCCGCTCACCAAGGGCGGTCAGAAGGGCATCGATCCCCTCGCCCGTCAGTGCCGACACCGGAAAATGCCGCGCTGAGAAGGTTGTCCCGGCACGCGGGGCCAAATCGACCTTGTTCGCGACGAGTAGCGTATCGGACCCGGGCCAGGCCGCGGCACCGCGCGCCTCCGACGGACAACAGATATCGAACACGAAGAGCCTGATCTCGGCTTCTTCGGCTCGGCGCAGGGCTCGACGCAGCCCTTCCTGCTCGATGACATCATCGCTGTCGCGCAGCCCGGCCGTGTCGGCGAGCACCACGGGGTAGCCCTGCAGATCGATCGCGACTTCAATGATGTCCCGGGTGGTGCCCGGGATGGGCGATATTATGGCCGCGTCGCGACGTGCTATCTTATTGAGAAGACTTGATTTTCCTGCATTCGGCGGACCTACGATGGCAACGCTGATGCCGTCTCTGAGCCGTTCGCCGCGGCGGTTGTCGGCGAGATGGCGTTCGATTTCGGCGACGAGGTCGTTCGTCTCCTCGCAGATGCGGTCCTCGACCTCGGGTGGCAGGTCCTCCTCGGGAAAATCGATGACCGCCTCGAGATGGGCGAGGGTGCGGGTCAGCCGGTCGCTCCAGCCGCGGTACAGACCGCCGAGCTCGCCGTCGAGCTGACGCAGCGCCTGGCGGCGCTGAGCCTCGGTCTCGGCCGCGGCGAGATCGGCGATCGCCTCGGCCTGCAACAGATCGAGCTTGCCGTTGAGGAACGCGCGGCGGGTGAATTCGCCCGGCTCGGCCAGCCGCAGCCCCAGCCGATTGAGCACCTGCATAACGGCGGCAAGAACGGCGCGGCTGCCATGCAGGTGAAGTTCGGCGACATCCTCGCCGGTAGCACTTCTGGGCGCCGGAAACCACAAGACCAACCCGTCGTCGAGATAGTCTCCACTCGCCGGGTCAACCAGGCGCCGCCGCTGCGCCAACCGCGCCGGGGGCAGGGTCCCAGCAACCAGTGTCGCCGCTCGCGCGGCATCTGGTCCTGAGATGCGTAGCACCGCGATGGCCGCGCGTCCCGCCGCCGTCGCTGGCGCGAATATTGTTTCGGAAACCGACGCGGGGGCGGTCAGCTCGGCTATTTCTGGTCGGGCTGCAGCATCAGCCGCTCGACCCTGCCGCCTTCGATAAGATGGGTCTGCAGGATCTCGTCCATGTTTGGGCCAAGCTCGCAGCGGTCCAGGCAGCCGGAAGCGTTGACCCGGATATTTTCGATGCCGAGCGCCTTAGCCTGCTCTCTCATATAGGCGCGGAGCTTCTCGCTGCCGCCAGCACTGCAGCAACCGCGTGGATGGCCTTCGGGGCGCACATTGGTGCAGCAGAAAATGTGGCGGCTGTAAAAGAGCGATGGGTCGGACGGCGCACTTGCCATTCTGGCTCTCCATATTGTTGTGGTTGGCGGAGCGAGTGACGCGATCCACCGTTCTCGGTCTAAGATACGGAGCAGAGCGTACCGCGTCGAGCGTGCCGGCGGCAACGCTGCTATGAGATCACCGGGAGTCACGATGGACCGCAACCGCCTCGACGAGGAAACAAGCCCCTATCTGCTCCAGCACAAGGACAACCCGGTTCACTGGCAGGCATGGAGCGAGGGGACGCTCGCCGCCGCCAAGACCGCCGGCAAGCCGATCATGCTCTCGATAGGCTACGCCGCATGCCATTGGTGCCATGTCATGGCGCATGAGAGCTTTGAAGATCCAAAAATCGCCGAGCGGATGAACGAGCTGTTCGTCAACATCAAAGTGGATCGTGAGGAACGGCCCGACCTCGACTCGATCTACCAGCACGCGCTGGCGCTGATGGGCGAACAAGGCGGCTGGCCCCTGACCATGTTCCTGACACCCGACGGCGAGCCCTTCTGGGGCGGAACCTATTTCCCGCCGGAGCAGCGCTGGGGGCGCCCCGGTTTCCCCCAGGTTCTCGAGGCGATGAGCAACGCCTATCTGCAGGACCACGACAAGGTCGCGAAGAACGTCGTTGCACTGCGCGGGGCGCTGCAAAGGCTGGGTCAGCCGGAGCGCGGCGGTATGTTCGGCCCGGAGCAGCTCGACCGCATCGCCGAACGCCTCCTGCGCGAGGTCGATCAGCTGCATGGCGGTATCGGCAGCGCGCCGAAATTCCCGCAAACCGGGATTCTCGAATTGCTGTGGCGTGCCTGGAAGCGCTGCGGTCAAGCGCCCTATCGCGATGCCGTCCTGAAGGCCCTCGATGCGATGTGCCAAGGCGGCATCTACGACCATCTGGGCGGCGGGTTCGCCCGGTATTCGACCGATGCGCGCTGGCTCGTGCCGCATTTCGAGAAAATGCTCTACGACAACGCCGAGCTCGTCGATCTGATGACCCTCGTCTGGCAGGAGACCAAGAACCCGCTCTACCTGCACCGGGTCGACGAGACGCTCGGCTGGGTGGGCCGCGAAATGCTGACGTCGGAGGGGGCGTTCGCGAGCAGTCTCGACGCCGACAGCGAGCACGAGGAAGGCAAATTCTACGTCTGGTCCGAGGCCGAGATAGATACTGTGCTCGGAGACCGCGCAGCTTTGTTCAAACGCTTCTACGACGTGACCCCGGAAGGCAATTGGGAAGAAAAAACCATCCTCAACCGGTCGACATCGCCCGATCTCGCCGATGAGCAAACCGAACGTGAGCTGGCAGCCTGCCGTGCCCTCCTGTTCCGAGCGCGTGAGGACCGCGTGCGCCCGGGTTGGGACGATAAGGTGCTTCTTGATTGGAACGGGCTGATGATCCCTGCGATGGCCAATGCCGGGCTCGTCTTCGGACGGCCGGCCTGGATCGAGCTCGCGCGCACCGCGTTCGATTTCGTTCGACGGCACATGGTCGGTGCCGACGGTCGTCTCTTGCACAGCTGGCGCGCTGGCCGGGCCCGGCATCCGGCTAGTGTGGACGACTATGCCAATCTATGCCGGGCCGCGCTCGCGCTTTACGAAGCGACCGGCAACGAAATGCTTCTGACACAAGCCCGCGACTGGGTGACGACGCTCGATCGGTATTATTGGGATGCGGCGGAGGGAGGTTATTTCTTCGCGGCGAACGACACTCAAGGACTGATCGCACGTGCGAAAACCGCCGCCGATTCCGCCGTCCCGGCCGGTAACGGTACTTTGGTGGGGGTGCTGACCCAGCTCACCATCCTGACTGGCGAAGAAGCCTATCGGCGCCGGGCCGAGGCGATCGTCGAGACCTTTTCCGGCGAAATCGCGCGCAACTTCTTCCCGCTCGCGACTTTGCTGAACAATGCTGAGCTGCTGATGAAGCCGTTGCAGATCGTCGTCATCGGCGAAAACGGGGACCCAGGTTTCGACGCGCTGCGCCGCGCTGTCTACGGCGTCTCTCTGCCGAACCGAGTGGTGCTCACCCTCCCGCCGGGAGGATCGGTCCCCCCCAATCATCCGGCGTTCGGCAAGGGTCTCGTCAACGGAAACCCGGCCGCCTATGTCTGCGAGGGTCCTGTCTGCTCGCTGCCCATAACCGGTCGCGAGACATTGCTCGACACTCTCGCTCGAGTGCGCTAACTGCAGTTTTCCCTTCGCAGAAACCCGAGAGGAAGGCCATGGCGCACGCGATTCGTTTTGAAAAACCCGGTGGTCCCGAGGCCCTTTCCTGGCAGCAGGTAGAGGTCGGCAAACCCGGCCAAGGTCAAGTTCGCCTTCGTCAGACAGCCATCGGGCTCAATTACATCGACACCTATCATCGCAGCGGCCTCTATCAGCTGCCGATGCCGAGCGGGCTCGGTTCCGAGGGAGCGGGTATCGTCGAAGAAGTCGGAACGGGTGTCGCCGGTCTAAAGTCGGGCGACCGCGTCGCCTACGCCGGCGGGCCGATCGGCGCCTACGCGGACGAGCGGGTGATGCCGGCCGATCGTCTCGTCCCGGTGCCCGACGGCATTACCGACCAGCAGGCGGCCGCCATGATGCTCAAGGGCATGACCGCGTGGTATCTGATCCGCCGTACGCATCCGGTGAAGCGGGGCGAGTCGATCCTGATCCATGCTGCGGCGGGTGGGGTTGGTCTCATTGTGTGCCAATGGGCAAAGCATCTCGGCGCTACCGTAATCGGCACAGTCGGCGACGAAGAAAAGGCCGCTCTTGCGAAGCAGAACGGCTGCGATCACCCGATCCTCTACAAGCATGAAGATTTCGTGTCGAAGGTTATCGAAATAACCCAGGGGAAAAAACTTCCAGTCGTCTACGATTCTGTCGGCAAGGACACCTTTTACAAGTCTCTAGATTGTCTGGCACCGCTGGGTCTGATGGCGTCATTCGGCCAATCTTCGGGTCCGGTCGGACCTGTCGATATCGGCATCCTCGCAGCCAAGGGCTCGCTGTTTCTGACCCGGCCGACCCTGAACACCTACACGGCGACCCGAGAGGACCTGCTGACGGCGGCCCATGAGCTGTTCGAGGTCGTGAAGAGCGGTGCAGTGAAGTTGGCGATCAACCAGACCTATCCGCTACGCGAAGCCGCTCGCGCACATCGCGATCTCGAAGGCCGCAGAACCACCGGATCGACGGTGCTTACCGTCTGAGACCCGATCCTCCCCGGCCGGCAAGGGAAGATGTGGGGCTCATCTCTCGCTACGTATTCATCGCGTCGAAGAACTCTGTGTTGCTCTTCGATTCCTTGAGTTTGTTGATCAGGAATTCGAGCCCGTCGACGGTGCCCATCGGTGTGAGCACGCGGCGCAGCACCCACATCTTGGACAAGACGCCGCGATCGACCAGCAGCTCCTCCTTGCGGGTTCCCGATTTGGTGATGTCGATCGACGGGAAGGTACGCTTGTCTGCGACCTTGCGGTCGAGCACGATTTCCGAGTTGCCGGTGCCCTTGAACTCTTCGAAGATCACTTCGTCCATCCGCGAGCCGGTGTCGATCAGCGCGGTCGCGATAATCGTCAGCGAGCCGCCTTCCTCGATGTTGCGTGCGGCGCCAAAGAAGCGTTTCGGCCGCTGCAGCGCATTGGCGTCGACGCCGCCGGTCAGCACTTTGCCGGAAGAGGGCACGACAGTGTTGTAGGCGCGGGCGAGACGAGTGATGGAGTCGAGCAGTATCACGACATCCCGCTTGTGCTCGACGAGGCGTTTGGCCTTCTCGATCACCATCTCGGCGATCTGAACGTGGCGTTGGGCGGGCTCGTCGAAGGTCGAACTGATCACCTCCCCGCGGACCGAGCGGGCCATGTCGGTCACCTCCTCGGGCCGCTCGTCGATCAGCAGCACGAGCAGATAGACCTCGGGGTGATTTGCCGCGATCGCATGAGCGATGTTCTGCAGCATCACCGTCTTGCCGGCGCGCGGCGGCGACACGATTATCGCCCGCTGTCCCTTGCCGAGCGGCGTGATCAGGTCGATAACCCGGGTCGTCAGATCCTTGCGGGTTGAATCGTCGAATTCGAGGGTCAGCTTCTCTTCGGGATAGAGCGGCGTCAGATTATCGAAGTTGATCCGCTGACGCAGGCGATCGGGTTCGTCGAAGTTGATCCCGTTGACCTTGAGCAGCGCGAAATAGCGCTCCCCGTCGCGCGGCGAGCGGATCTGGCCTTCGACCGTGTCGCCGGTGCGCAAACCAAAGCGGCGGACCTGGCTCGGGCTGACATAGATGTCGTCGGGACCGGCCAAGTAATTGGCTTCCGGCGATCGTAGAAATCCAAAGCCATCGGAAAGCACTTCGAGCACGCCATCGCCGGATATCGGCACGTCGTTCTCAGCGAGTTGCTTGAGTATCGCGAACAGCATGTCCTGCTTGCGCAGCGAGGACGCGTTCTCGATTTCCAGCTCTTCGGCGAACGCCAAGAGCTCGGCGGGGGTTTTACGCTTCAGTTCCTGTAGGTTCATGGGGGTTCGCGTGAGGTGAGGGCGAGGGCCGCCTGTCGAGAGGGACTCCTGTGGACAACGCTTCCAGCAGGCTCTGAGGTTCAGGCGAAGATTGGCAGGGATCGGCAGGAAGAACCGGGTTACCGGTACGGCAATCCCCTTATCGAGGTCAGATAAGCAAGTCCAATGGGATTGCAAGATCTTCGCGCATCAAGAACGGCACAGCATCTGGGTTAAAATGGCTTAACCACCACAAGGATGACGATCGCGATGAGTGCAACCGTCGGCAGTTCGTTGACGATGCGGAATAGCCGGGTCGGATACCGATTGCGATCCGCGGCAAAGGCCTCGCGCCAGCGGGCGAGCACGATGTGGAACAGGGTCAATCCAGCGACAAGCGCGAGCTTTGCCCAGATCCAACCCATTCGCCAGTCGACAACGCCCGGCGTACCTGCCAACACGAGGCCGAAACCCCACGTCGCAATCATCGCGGGCGTCATGATCCCCCGCTGCAGGCGACGTTCCATGACCTTGAACGTCTCCGACCGATCCGACCCGGCCGGTGCCATGGAATGATAGACGTATAGGCGGGGGAGATAGAGCAGCCCCGCCATCCAGGCAACCATGCTCAGGATGTGCAGCGATTTGATCCAGGGATAGGCTTCGTAAAGCCAGAAGCTCAACCGGGGGCTCCGGAGAGCGCGCCCCCGGGCTGCTCGCCCTCGAGAGCACGATGAACCAGAGATGCGAGTGATTGAATGAAACCGGGCTCGATTCCCACCGTCGGCACCCGGTGATAGGCCGGCACACCCGATGCCTCAGCAAGTTGGCGATAGTCGAGGTCGAGTTCGACCAGCGTCTCCGAATGCTCCGAGACGAAAGAAATCGGCGCTACCACGAGCGGGACTCGATCCCTACCGGCGCGGCGAATCTCATCGTCGGTTGCCGGACCGATCCATTCCAGCGGCCCGACGCGGCTCTGATAGCAGATCCGCCAGTCGGTCCCCGGCCGTTCGAGAGCCGTGATCACTCCAGCAGCGGTCGATTCTACCTGATCGGGATAAGGATCGCCGGCGCGCACGATTTTCCTTGGCAAACCATGGGCCGTGAGAAGCAGCCGCGGAGGTTTATCATCACCAGCAATCTGGTCGAGGATCGGCCGGATCAGCCCGGCCACGGCCTCGACAAAGCCCTTGTCCGAAGGGTAGCAACAGATCATCCGGGCAAGGCGATCGATCCCTTGGCGCGCCGCAGCAATTCGCCAGGCGGCCATGGAGGAAGCCGTTGTGGTCGTCGAGAATTGCGGATAAAGGGGGAGGCAAACGATCTCGTCCGGTGCCCAGTCGGCCACATCACGCGCCGTATCCGCGCTCGTCGGATGCCAATAGCGCATCGCCACAAAACAGCGATGCTCTGGTCCCAGCTCCGCCTCCAGCGCCCGGGCTTGCGCCTCCGTGTTCGCGAGCAAGGGCGACCCCCCACCCAGTCGTGCATAGATCTCGCGCGCTACTCGAGCCCGGCGCCACGAGATGAGCCACGCCACCGGCAGGCGCAGAAAGGACGGCAGGCGGACGATCGCGGGATCGCTGAACAGGTTGAACAGAAAAGGTTGAACCGCTTCGAGCGTATCAGGTCCTCCGAGGTTCATCAGCACGACTGCCGTGCGCGCCATGTCACGCAGCGATCGGTTCGGCGAGCAGGCGGGCGAGCGCCGTGACATTCTCCGGCGGGGTTTCGGGCAGCACACCATGCCCAAGGTTGAAGACGTAGGGTCCCCCGCCAAGCGTCCGGCGAAGTTCCGACACCGCGTCTTCGAGAGGAGCACCTCCTGCAATCAGCAGCACGGGATCAAGGTTTCCCTGAACCGTCGCGAGCGGCTGTAACCGTTCGCGGGCATAGCTCGCAGGCACCACCGTATCGAGCCCGATCCCGTCGACTCCGGTCTCCGAAATATAGCGTTCGTAGAGAAGACCGGCGGACCGTGGAAAACCGATGACTGGACAGCCGGGAAACCGTTGTTTCAGAGCCACAACGATGCGTTGTGTCGGCTCGATCACCCAACGCACAAATGCCGCCTCAGGGAGGACGCCCGCCCAGCTGTCGAAAAGCTGGACGAGCTCTGCGCCCGCCTCGATCTGGCCGGCGAGATACTCGATCGTACCCTGCACGAGCACCTCGATCAGCGCGTCGAAACCCTGCGTATCGCAATACGCCCACCTCTTGACCCGCCGAAAATCCCGGCTTGCGCCGCCTTCCACCATGTAAGTCGCAACTGTCCAGGGCGAACCGGCAAAACCGATCATTGCCGTCTGCGCACTGAGCACGGCACTTACCCGTCGCACCGTTTCAAGCACCGGCTCAAGCCTCGGCATAACCTGGGCGAGATCGAGCCGCGTGATCCCTGTATGATCTTCTATTGGTTCGAGCACCGGCCCTTCGCCTTCATGAAAGGCGAGCCTTTGACCCAAAGCGTGAGGTAGCATGAGGATGTCGGAGAACAAGATGGCACCGTCCATGCCATAGCGCCGTACGGGCTGCAACGTCACCTCGGCGGCAAGCGCCGGGGTCAAGCACAGCTCGATGAAATCTCGTGTTTTGGCACGAATCTGACGATACTCGGGTAAATAGCGCCCGGCTTGTCGCATCAGCCACCAAGGTGGCGTTGATAGCGTTTCTCCCGCGAGAGCACGCAACAGAGGCTTTGTTTGATCGGTTTGCATCGATAGAATTTTCCCTTTCTTCATATATGTATTCTTAAAAAAGTGGTGAATAGAGGATCCTTGCGGATACCGGGGATTGAAAGCTGTCCCGGAGTGTTACCCAGTTCGCGGAATGACCTGTTGGCACGGGAAGGGGTGTGCAAAAGGGGGGTGGCTTCGCGCGAAGCACGCGGAACCACGAGACTGTGGAAGGAAAGAATGATGGGGACAATGGGACCTGCAATCCGCCTTATTCAGGGTAATCCCAACCTTGGAAAACATTGATCCCGATGCGGACAACGAGATGGATAGCAGAGGCAAACCGGGGAACATTTGATGAGGGAACGCCGGATGACCTGGTTTTCCCGAATGATTGTCGAGTGATGCACACCGCCGCGGGGATAACTCCTTTGTCGCGCATGGCTTCCCCGTGACACGCTTTCATCTGCACCTCGTTTCGGATTCCACCGGAGAAACCGTGCACTCCGTGGCACGGGCCTGCCTAGTGCAATTCGACGATGCGCAGGCGGTCGAACATGTCTGGAGCATGGTGCGCACGCGCAGCCAAGTCGACCGGGTGATCGCTGGGGTCGAGGCCAATCCTGGAGTGGTTCTCTTCACCCTGGTCAATGATCCCCTGCGTCAATTGCTGCAGGAAGGCTGTCGCCGGATGCAGGTTTTGGCGATCCCGGTGCTCGATCCGGTGATCGGCGCGTTGGCCTCGTTTCTCCACCGCGAGAGCCGAGGCGTGCCGGGGAAACAGCATCTTCTCGACAGCGAGTATTTCGCTCGCATCGATGCCATGACCTTTGCCCTCAATCATGACGACGGGCAATCGAGTTGGGGTCTCAATGATGCGGATGTCTGTCTCGTCGGGGTGTCGCGCACCTCGAAGACCCCGACTTGCCTCTATCTCGCCAATCGGGGGATCAAAGCCGCGAATGTCCCCTTTGTACCCGGGGTGCCGCTGCCCCCGGAGTTGACAGAAGTCAAACGCCCGTTGATCGTCGGGTTGACAAATGATCCCGAGCGGCTGATCCAGCTGCGCCGGAACCGGCTAGACATGCTGCATCACGATGATACTACCGAGTATACGGATATCGAGGCGGTGCGATCCGAGGTCCGGGAGGCGCGGAGGATCTTTGTTCAAATGCATTGGCCGGTCATCGATGTGACGCGCCGCTCGATCGAGGAGACCGCCGCGGCGATCATGAAACTGTTGGCGCGGCGGCATGGCGTGATTGACTGAGGAGTTGATCCTCGCGTCAGCCAGTCCGACGCGGGCGTGGTTGCTCGCGACCGCCGGGGTGGAGGTCCGGGTCGAACCCGCCGCAGTGGACGAAGAGGCGGTCAAGCAGACCTTTCGGGCCAAAGGTCGTGCTGCGGTGGAGTGTGCGCTTGCGCTTGCGGAGGCCAAAGCACACCGCGTAGCGGGCCGCCATGATCGAGCCTTTGTCATTGGCGCCGACCAGATCCTCGCCTGCGATGGCCTATGGTTTGACAAGCCTTCGGATCTCGGCGCCGCCCGTGCGCAGCTCAAGGCTCTGCGCGGGCGCACTCACGAGCTCGCCACGGCAGCCTGCGTGGTTCAGAACGAGACACGGATATGGCATACCGTGAAACAACCACACCTTCTTATGCGGGAATTTAGTGACCTTTTCCTCGACGACTATCTTGCGGTGGAAGGAACGGCGGTTCTCGGAACGGTTGGCGCATATCGGCTCGAGGGTAGAGGCGTGCAGCTTTTTGAGCGCGTCGAAGGAGATCACTTTGCGATCCTCGGGCTGCCGCTCCTCGAACTGCTCGGGTTTCTGCGCAAGTGTGGTCAGCTCCCGTCATAGTTGGCTGACGCCTGTCGTCGAGCTTGGGCTCGGCCCCCGGCGTCCTGGCTGAGCTGTGAGCATCCTGTCGTGAAAATTATCGGCACGACGCGACTCGCGGGGATCATGGGATGGCCGGTTGCGCATTCGCGATCACCCTTGCTGCATGGCTTCTGGATGGATGAGAACGCGGTCGACGGCGCCTATCTGCCGCTGCCGGTGCGGCCGGAACACATCGAAGAGGCGCTTCGCGCGCTGCCCATCCTCGGTTTTCGCGGCTGTAATCTGACGATTCCTCACAAACAGACAGCTCTCTCGGTCGTCGATCGGGTGGAGCCTTTGGCGCGTCGGATCGGTGCTGTGAACACGATTATCGTCGCGCCCGACGGAACCCTAGAGGCCTGGAACACCGATGCTTTCGGCTTTCGCGAGAACCTGAGAGAGGCCGTGCCAGATTGGCACCCGGCGACTGGTCCTGCAGTGATACTGGGAGCTGGCGGCTCGGCACGGGCAGTTGTGGCGGCGCTTACGGATGCCGGCGTCGCAGAGATCCGGATCGTCAACCGGACGTTGACACGAGCCGAGGCCGTGGCCCGTGATCTTTCGACATCGGCCACACGTATCACCGTCCATCCATGGGACGAGGCGAGCCAAGTCCAACGCAACGCCGGCCTTCTTGTCAATACGACGAGCCTCGGCATGACCGGGGAGCCGCCGCTTGCGCTGGATCTGTCATCGCTGCCGCCCTCGGCGCCGGTGGTCGACATTGTGTATGTGCCGCTCGAAACGGGCTTGCTTGCGGCAGCTCGGCAACGAGGGCACCCGGTAGTTGATGGTCTTGGTATGCTGCTCCATCAGGGCCGTCCTGGGTTCGAAGCCTGGTTTGGTGTCGCGGTGCGGGTCACCCCCGAGCTGCGAGCGGCGGTTGTCGCGACATTGGTCCCACCGCGTTGATCATTCTCGGCCTGACCGGCTCGATCGGGATGGGCAAAAGCACTGCCGCGGAGATGGTGCGGCAGCTCGGAGTTCCGCTATTCGACGCCGACCGAATAGTCCACCGGTTGCTGGCGCAGGGGGGTGCTGCCGTCGAGCAGGTCTCAGCCGCCTTTCCTGGCGTTCAAACCGCATCCGGGGGGATCGATCGAAGGCTTCTCGGGCAGCGGGTATTCAGGGATCAGGCTGCGCTCGAGCGGCTCGAGCAAATCCTTCATCCGATGGTCGCCACTGCGGAGAGGAGGTTTCTCGATAGCGCCCGAGCCCGGCGCGAGCTGCTCGCCGTGCTCGATATCCCGCTGCTGTTCGAAACCGGCGGCGATCGTCGATGTGATTATGTCCTCGTGGTATCGGCACCTGCCTTGGTGCAGCGCCAGCGGGTGTTGCAGCGGCCCGGCATGACCGCGATTCGCCTGGCTGCGATCTTGGCAAAGCAAATGCCGGATCCCGAAAAACGGCGGCGCGCCGATTTCGTCGTGCCGACCGGGTTAGGTCGGAACCTGACCTTGCGCCGATTGCAAGCGGTTGTCAGATTCCTCCGCGGCAAGAAGCCAGGCTTCACCGGTGGGAGCCGTCGCGCGGCCTGCGGAGGATCGAGAAGACGGTGATGCGGGAGATCATACTAGACACCGAAACCACGGGTCTCGACCCCAGGGAGGGCCATCGTATCGTCGAAATCGCCTGCATCGAGCTGGTCCACCACGTTCCGACCGGCCGTAAATTTCATCGATACGTCAATCCCGACCGCGAGATGCCGGAGGATGCGCTCGCGGTTCATGGAATAACCTCTGAGTTTCTCGCTCGCCAACCTCCGTTCGGTGCCATCGCCGACGAACTCCTCGCGTTTATCGGATCGGACAGGCTGGTGATCCATAACGCCGAATTCGATGTTGCTTTTCTAAACTCTGAGCTGGCCCGGCTAGAGCGTGAGCCGATCAGCTGTCCGTTTGTTGATACGCTGGGTTTGGCCCGCGTCCGATTTCCGGGCGCGCCCGCAAGTCTCGACGCTTTGTGTCGCCGTTTCGCCATCGACCTCTCACAGCGGGTCGAGCATGGGGCCGAGGTCGATTGCGGGCTGCTCGCTGCCGTCTATCTCGAATTGCTAGGCGGTCGGCAACCGGGTCTTGACTTCTCTCTCCCTGCCGACCTCGTGATAGCAGCCGAGCGAATTTCACGGGTGCCGCGTCCGCATGTGCCTTCGGCAGAAGAGTTGATCGCGCATCAGGCGCTGCTGCAGACCATCACCGATCCGATTTGGCTAACAGAAGCATGAGCTTTACACGACCGCACTGCCGGGTGCGGCAGCAGCCTGGGCGTCGGCCTGTTGGCGGCGTAACAACTCGGCAAAGTCGATCGGATTGATCATCAGCGGCGGAAAACCGCCGTCACGGGTCGCGTTGGCGATGATGGCACGGGCGAAGGGGAACACGATCCGCGGCGTCTCCACCAGGATCAGCGACGCCAGCATCTCCGGCGTCGCGTTCTTGACCGTCACGACAGTGCCATAGGCGAGTTCGACCAGGAATACCGGCTGGTCTTGCGCGCGCGCTGTGGCATTGATCGTCAGGATGACCTCGAAAACCTCGGGTCCGAGATTTTGGGCCTTGACATCGACGTTGATGTCTACGGAAGGCTGCGCCGTCTGCTGGATCAGGCTCTGCGGTGCTCGTGGATTCTCAAACGACAGATCCTTGATGTATTGGGCATTGAAGATCAGTTGCTGAGGCTCGGGAGAGGGTGGCGGCGGGCTGTTTTGGCCGTTGCCTTTCGCTTCTTCCGCCATGTCTTTACTCCTGGGCAGTGGAATGGGGTGGCTAACACGGAACGAGAAGGTGCATCAACGATCCGCCCCGCTAATCTGCCTCGGGAATAAGAACCATCTCCGCCGTGCGGTCGGGTCGGCTCGGATCGATCCGCAACACCGTGCCATTCGGCACCTTGAGCCCAGTCAACGCCCGGATAAAGCCCCAATGCGTGACAACGGCAACGTCGCACCAAACGTCGTTCGCAATTTGGCGACGGAAGATTTCGGACCGGTGCAAAATCACCTCCTCGGTTTCCTCTAGCCGAGGCCACCAGGGATCCGGCAGGTGATCGGAGACAACATCCGGCCAGCGGGCACAAAGCTCGGCCAAGGGTGAGCCAATATCGCATGTGAAGAAAAAGCGTTCGGCGATCAGCGGTTCGACGGTAATCGGACGGCCAGGTGCTCGGCGATGCTTCCTGCGGTCCCCAGAACTCGCGCATAGGGACTGGTAATCAGGTTCCGGAGGCTCGAGGAGCGCAATACTTGGGCCACCGCCACCGCCTGACGCCGTCCAAGATCGGTGAGATGCGGGTCCCGAATACCGGGATCACGCCGGGTAACGGAAAACACGCGGTTGAATTCGGTTTGCCCGTGGCGGATCAAAATTACCCTAATTCTTTCTTCATCCTGCGGGAAGCACGAGAAAAAGCCCAAACACTTCGGGCCGCGAGCGGTAGAGCCCGAAACAGAGTTGCGCAGGCTTGCGCTTGAACGTGCTTGCCGGGACGCCATCTAGTCCTGAATGCAGGTGACGGCTGGTGCCCGCTACTTTTTGGTATGGCGGTAAGGCGCGGAAGGAGATGGGCGAGTTTCAGTACTTCGACATCATCCTGTTTGCGATGGTTGCCGCATTCTTGGTGCTGCGGTTGCGCAGCGTCCTTGGGCGGCGGACGGGAAACGAGCGCCGCCGTGATTTGTTCGTGCGGCGCGCAAGGCCAACGCCTGACGCAAGGCCAACGCCTGACGCAAGGCCGACGCCTGACAAGGCACCGTCCCTCGGCGAACCGGGCGATAGCGTGGCACCGCTGGTCGCTGGTGCTGCGCCTATCGATTCGGTCGCTGAGGGACTGAATCGAATGCGTCAAGCTGACCCGAGCTTTGACCCGTCTCAATTTCTCGATGGTGTCCGCATTGCGTTCGAAATGATCGTCACCGCATTTGCGGTCGGCGACAAGACGGCCTTGCGGCCTTTGCTGAGCGACGAAGTCTTCCAGCAATTCGCCACGGCGATCGACGAGCGTGTCGCTGCCAAGGAGACCCTCGAGACACGAATCCTTCGGCTTGACGGCGCCGACATCGTCGAGGCTGAGCTTGCCGGCCGCACCACGCAGGTAACGGTTAAGCTGGTCTCCCATCAGATCAATGTAACGCGCGCGATGGACGGAAGCATCGTCGACGGCGACCCGGAACATCCGATCGAGAAGACCGATTTCTGGACCTTTGCACGCGATACACGATCCTCTGATCCAAACTGGGTCCTCGTCGCGACGAGCAGCGGCTGACGGCACTCCAAGACCCGCCCGGGCCAGTCGTGCTGTAGCAGTAGCGACCGTCGGGCTTCTCGCGGTCGTCCTCGGGCGTGACACCGGCCCGGTGCGCTTTGCGATTGCCCCGGTCGGCTTCGAGCGGCTTTCCGGATGGGGTGACGATCGCCTTTCGGGAGCGGTCCCTGCATTTCTAAAATCTTGCACCCGATTTTTGACCCGCGCGGACGCCGCGGCGTTCGATGCAGCCGCAATGAGCGCTGATTTCGGGCGGGTGGGCGATTGGCGGGCACTGTGCCAAGCGGCAGAGGCGCTCCCCGAGAGAGATGACGCCGCCGCGCGCAGATTTTTCGAAGCGGGGTTTGTCCCGTTTGCCGTTGCAGAATATGGAACTCATGAAGGGCTTTTCACCGGGTATTACGAGATCGAACTCAAGGGGTCGCGGCGCAAGCATGGCCGTTACCAGACGCCGATTTATCGGAAGCTGCCTGATCCCGGTTCGAAGCTTCTCCCGACACGTGCCGAGATCGAGGATGGTGCGCTTGTGGGCCGCGGCCTCGAGCTCCTTTGGGTCGACGATCCGATCGACGCATTTTTTCTGCAGATCCAGGGCTCAGGCCGGGTTCGGCTGAGCGGTGGCGGTACCGTCAGGGTCGGCTATGACGGTCAGAACGGACACCCATACGTGGCGGTCGGGCGGCTGCTGATCGAACGCGGTGTGATCTCCCGCGACAAGCTGACAATGGCCACGATTCGAGCTTGGATGAAGCAATATCCGGAGGGCGGCGCCGCGCTGCGTCGGGAGAACCCGTCCTACGTCTTCTTTCGGGAGGTCAGCGGTGACGGCCCGATTGGCGCCGAAGGCGCTGTTCTGACCCCCGAGCGGAGCATCGCGATCGACCGGGCCTTCGTCGGGCTCGGCATCCCGATCTGGCTCGAAACGGACGAGCGGTTCGCCGCAGCCGAGAGCGTGCGACACCTGGTCGTAGCGCAAGATACCGGAGGCGCGATAAAGGGTCCGGTGCGCGGCGATGTTTTCTGGGGCACCGGCAATGCTGCGGCCGAACGCGCCGGTGTTATGAATGCACGCGGCCGGTACTACCTTCTGCTGCCACGTAGCGTGGTCAGTCGTCTCGCTCCCGGCTGGTTGCTGCGGCAGGGCCCTGGTGAGTAGCGATGGATTGATTTTGTCGACCGCATAGTCCTAATTTCCCAAACTTCCTGAAATGCGGAGCTAACTGTGCGTGTGGCGCTGTTTGTGACGTGCCTTGTCGATCTGTTCCGGCCGACAATCGGTTTTGCGGCCGTCAAATTGCTCGAGCAAGCCGGCTGCACGGTCGAGGTTCCGCGCGCCCAGACGTGTTGCGGCCAACCGGCCTACAATTCGGGTGACCGCAGTGACGCCACGGCGATTGCCTTGCAGGTGTTTGATGCGTTTGCCGGTTATGACCACGTCGTTGCCCCTTCCGGTTCCTGCGCGGGGATGATCCGTCAGCATTACCCTGAGCTCTTCACGGGCGATCCGGTGAACTTGCCGCGGGCGCAGGAGCTGGCCGGGCGCACCTGGGAGCTCACATCTTTTCTCGTCGACGTCTGCAGGATGCGTGCGGTTACCGCGCGGTGGGATCGCGAGGTGACCTACCACGATGCCTGTTCGGGACTGCGCGAGCTCGGGGTCAAGCTCCAGCCGCGACACCTCCTCGCATCGGTCGCCGGGCTCAGGCTGAGGGAATTGCCGGGGGCCGAGGTTTGCTGCGGCTTTGGTGGCACGTTCTGCATCAAATACCCGGATATCTCGGACAAGATGGTCACCGACAAGGAGGCCGACATTGTCGCGACCGGTGCCGAAGCGGTTTTGGCCGGCGATCTCGGTTGCCTTCTGAACATCGCGGGCAAACTCTATCGCCAAGGCCGCCGCATCGAAGTTCGTCACGTGGCAGAAGTGCTCGCCGGCATGACCGAGGAAGCGCCACCGATCGGCGAGGCGCGGTAAGAACCGATGCTCGCGACCAGCCGCACCTTCGTGGCAAATGCCCGTGCCGGCCTCGCCAACGAAAATCTGCAGCATGCGCTCGGCCTCGCGCGGACCGGGTTTCCGCTGAGACGCGGCCTCGCGATCGAGCGGCTCCCCGAGTTCGAGGCTCTGCGCGAAACCGGTCGGTCGATCAAGGACCACACGCTGGAGCATCTCGATTTCTATCTCGAGCTCTACGAAAGCAAGGTGGTGGCCTCGGGCGGCAAGGTGCATTGGGCGCGCACGCCGCAGGAGGTCTGCGCCGCCGTGCTGCAGATCTGCCGTTCGGTCGGTGCTAAGCTCGTCACCAAAGGCAAATCCATGATCGCGGAGGAGGTAGGGCTCAACGAGTTCCTCGAGGCGAACGGCATCACCCCGGTCGAGACCGATCTCGGCGAATACATCATTCAGCTGCGCCATGAGCCGCCGAGCCATATCATCGCGCCGGCCATTCATCTGATCAAAGAGCAAGTCGCCGAGACCTTTCGAGCCGAACATCGCTCGCTCGACCCCGACCGCTCCCTCGCCGAACCACGCCAGATGTGCGACGAGGCGCGGGCGGTGCTGCGACCCCGGTTCCTCGCCGCCGATGTCGGGATCACCGGGGCCAACTTCCTCGTCGCGGAGACCGGATCCAGCATCATCGTCACCAACGAGGGCAACGGCGATTTGACCCAGACCTTGCCGCGTGTGCACATCGTTGTGACGAGCCTCGAAAAGCTCGTCCCGACGTTGGAGGACGCGGTGACTTTGCTGCGCCTGTTGGCGCGTTCGGCCACGGGTCAGGAGTTCTCCTCCTATACGACCATCTCGACCGGCCCGCGGCGGCCAGGAGATCTCGATGGCCCCGAGCAATACCACGTGGTGCTGCTCGACAACGGCCGCAGCGAGCTGATCGGCACCGAATTCCAGGACATGCTGCGCTGCATCCGGTGCTCCGCTTGCATAAACCACTGCCCCGTCTACGCCGCAGCTGGCGGGCACGCCTATGGCTGGGTCTACCCCGGCCCGATGGGCGCGGTCCTGACCCCGAGCCTGATCGGGATCGAAGAGGCAGGTCACTTGCCGAACGCCTCGACCTTCTGCGGGCGCTGCGAGAGCGTTTGCCCGGTCAAGATCCCATTGCCGAAGATGATGCGGCACTGGCGGGAGCGCGAATACGCCAGGAAACTGAGCCCACCGGTCTACCGAACCGGCCTTTCCGTCTGGGCCTGGGTGGCGCGCCGGCCGGCCCTCTACCACGCTCTCGCCGAGGTCGCCTGCCGCGTGCTGGGCTGGGCCGGAAGAGAGCGCGGCCGGTTTCGCGCGTTGCCGCTCGCCTCCGTCTGGACCCGGGTGCGGGACATGCCGGCGCCGGAGGGCCGCAGCTTCCACAGTCTTTGGGCCGAGCGGCGGAATTGAGCGAGGCACGCGAACGGATCCTGGCCGGCATCCGCAGCTCGCTGAACCGCGGCCACCTCGATCCCAAGGCTGAAGCGGAATTGCGTGCTCATATCGCGGCGCATCGTCGCAACCTGGTTCCGGCGCGGGCGACGACCCTTGATCATCCTCAGAGGGTCGAACTTTTCGTCACTATGGCCGAGGAGGTGCAGGCAACCGTAACCCGGGCGTCCTCACTGGCTGTGGTGCCCGAGGCGGTCGCGCATTATCTGGCTGCCGAAAACCTTCCGGCCGAGCTTGTCATGGCGCCTGACCCGAGCCTGGACGCGATCCCGCGGGAGATGCGGCCGCTGCTGCGAATCCGCCGCGGCCGAGCGGAGGCGGCGGACAAGGTCAGCCTCACGCCCTGCCATGCCGCAATCGCCGAGACCGGGACTTTGCTGCTGGTTTCCGGGCCACAGACCCCGACGACGCTCAATTTCCTGCCCGACACCCACATTGTGGTCGTGCGGGGGGACCAAGTGGTCGCCACTTACGAGGATAGCTTGGACCGCTTACGGGCCGCCCGAGGATCGGAAGCCTTGCCGCGGGTGATCAATTTCATTACCGGGCCGTCGCGGACTGCGGACATCGAGCAGCACATCGAGCTCGGTGCGCACGGGCCCCGGCGTCTCCATATAGTTCTCGTCGAAGACGGTCAGGCGACGAGAAGTGTCGAAGACGACGAGCAACGCAGCGCGCCGGCGGAGTGATCGTGCCTTATGGCAAGAAGTCATTCGAGACGCGAGGCCCTTGCGCGGTCGTAACGCGCCCCTGTTACCGGTGCTAACCCGGGCGCCGGAGCCCGGACGGAACCCGGCTGAGCAACCCACTCCGAGCTCGCCGCACGCCCCCGCGGCGCTCGACCGTTTTTCCGGGATCGACCGCGCAAATTCCGAGCGGCTGAAGCGGGGTCTGCACAAGATCGAAGCACGCCTCGATCTGCACGGACTGACCCAGCCCCATCGGGAACTTGCTGCCTTTATCGGGGCTTCGCGCGATGCTGGACGGCGTTGCGTGCTCGTCATCACCGGCCGAGGACTCGGCCCAAGCGGCCCGGGGGTCCTCAAGAGCGCGGTTCCGCGGTGGCTGGAAGAACCGGAGCTGCGACGGCATGTCCTCGCGATTGCATCGGCCCAACCTCACCACGGAGGTCCCGGTGCGACCTACCTGCTGCTGCGCCGGCGCCGGTGAGGAGACGCGACGAACGCTCGCGTTTCGTGCAATAGCGGGAAGAATCCCGCGGCATTTCTCTTGCCGGCGTTTCCCGGTACCGTCAAAAGACGGTACAGGTTCCGCAATCAAGAATTGCCCATGGCCAACAACAGCGATCTCCTTCCCATTATCGACCGGCTGAAGACGGCGCGCGTGCTGTGCATCGGTGACGTGATGCTGGATCACTACGTTTACGGTCAGGTCGAGCGAGTCTCGCCCGAAGCGCCGATCCCGGTGCTGTGGATCGAGCGCGAGATGAAGACCCTCGGCGGGGCCGGCAATGTAATGCGGAACCTCAGGGCATTGGGCGCGGCTTCTTCGTTTATCTCCGTCGTCGGCAACGACGAGGCCGGTCGCGAGGTCGGGCGTCTGGTGGAAGCGCAGGACGGGGCCGAGGCCCACGTTCTCGTACAGCCTCAGCGCACGACGACGGTAAAGACGCGGTACATCGCCGGCAATCAACAGCTCTTGCGGGCCGATAGCGAGAGCGCGATCCCGCTCGACCCCTACATCCGCGAGGATTTGTTGCGGCTCGCCCGCGAGCTTGTGGCTGACCATCCCGTCGTCATCGTCTCTGATTACGCCAAAGGCGTGCTGACCGAGGGCGTCGCTCTTGAGATCATCCGGGCGGCGAACGAAGCCGGCGCCCGGGTGATCGTCGACCCCAAGGGAGGCGATCACATCCGCTACCGCGGCGCCGATCTCTTGAAGCCGAACCGGCGCGAGCTCGCCCACGCTACCGGGATGCCGGTTGCCACCGAGAGCGAGATCGTCGCGGCGTCACGCGCGCTTATCGAACGATGCGGCTTCAACGCCGTTCTCGCATCGCTCGGTGCGGAGGGCTCGGTGCTCGTGGCAGCCGACGGCGCCGTCCGCATACAGCGCACCGAAGTGCGCGAGGTCTACGATGTCTCGGGAGCCGGTGACACGGTCGTGGCCGCGGTCGGCGCCGCGCTCGCCGCCGGCGTCAGTCTGACCGACGCGGCGCGTCTGGCGAATGTTGCCGCCGGCATCGTCGTCGGCAAAACCGGCACGGCTGTGGTTTATGCGAGCGAGCTGATCGCCTCCCTCAACGGCCGGGATCTGCATGCCGCCGACAAGGTCGTGCCGCGCTCGCATGCCCTCGATCTGGTCGCTCGCTGGCGCCGCCATGGGCTCAAAATCGGCTTTACCAACGGCTGCTTCGACCTGCTGCATCCCGGCCATGTGGCGTTGCTCGGACAGGCTAAGGCGGCGTGCGATCGGCTCGTCGTCGGTCTCAACAGCGATGCATCGACCGCGCGGCTCAAAGGACCGAGACGTCCGATTCAGAACGAATCCGAGCGCGCGGCCGTGCTGGCCTCCCTCGCCGCCGTCGATCTGATCGTCGTCTTCGAGGAGGACAAGCCGATCGAGCTCATTCGGGAGATCCAGCCACAGCTGCTCGTCAAGGGCGACGACTACCGCCTCGATGAGGTTGTCGGGGCCGATTTCGTCAGGAGTGTTGGTGGCGAGGTGCTTCTCGCCAAGGTCGTGCCAGGTTACAGCACGACAGCGACGATCGCGCGCTTGGCCAGCTGAGCCCTTCAGCCGTTGACCGCCCTGACATCGGCCATCTTTGCCAAGGCATCGGCGAGATCCCCGACGACGGTCGCCCATTTGCCCGGGGTCGTTTGGCGAAACAGCCGCATCGTCGGATACCAGGGGCTATCCTCGCGATCCAGAAGCCAACGCCAGGCCGGCACAAAGGCCAGGGGAACCCAAACCGGTCGGCCGAGCGCGCCCGCCAGGTGGGCAACAGCCGTCTCGACCGTAATCACTAAGTCGAGGTGGCAAATCGCCGCTGCGGTTTCGGCGAAATCGGTCAAGAATGGTGACAGATCATCGATTTTCGGAGCAAGGGCGATATCGCCGGCCCGGTCGCCAACCTGCAGGCTGAACCAGCGGACTCCCGCAATACCCCATAGTGGTTCCAGCATCGGCAGGGGTATCGAACGGGTCGTGTTGAGCCGATTTGCGGGGTTGCCCGACCACACCAGACCGACCTTCAGCGCGGAGCACCGCGAAAAGCGACTTGCCCACGCGACCGATGCGTCCGGCGGAGGAGCCAGGTAGGGTACCGAGTTCGGGATGGTCTCCAACCGGGTGCCGAAGGCTAGCGGCAGGCTGAGCAGCGGACAATGGAGATCGGATTCGGAGACCGGATCACCGTGAGAGAATACCGCGGTGACGCCAGGCAGGTTGTCGGCGATTCGGGTCAGCGGCCGGGGCACCGCCAACAACACGTTTGCGCCTAGTTGTGCAACTGCCGGGACATAGCGGAGAAATTGGATAACGTCGCCGAACCCCTGCTCGGCATGTAGCAGAACGGTCCTCCCGCCGAGCGGTTCTCCAGACCATTGCGGGCAGCGGAACTCGCGCTTTTCAGGATTGTCTTTGCAGTGCCAGCGCCATTCGTATTCGGCCCAGCCATGCGCGTATTTTCCGCGCAGCAACAACAGCAGCCCGCGGTTGTAATGCACTTCCGGATAGTCCGGTTTGAGGGCAAGGGCCCGCTCATAGGAGGCCATCGCCTCATCCAACCGTCCTTGGTGTTCGAGCGCATTGCCGAGATTGTTGTGCGTCTCGGCTTGGTCGGGCCCGAGGCGCAGGGAATGCTCGTAATGGGCGACGGCCTCGTCCAGCCTGCCCAAGTGTTCAAGCGCGATCGCAAGATTGTTGTGGGTCTCGGCGTGGTCCGGCGCGAGGGCCAGCGCCCGCTCGAAATGGGCGATTGCCGCCTCCACCTTGCCTTGCTCGCGCAGGGTGACGCCAAGCCCGTTGCGGGCCTCGACATGGTCTGGTTTTAGTGCAAGAGCCCATTCATATTGGGCGACCGCCCGGTCCATCTCGCCCTGGTCATGAAGCGCGCCGGCATAGTTCGTCAGAGTTTCGACGGAATCGGGTCGCAGGGAGAGGGCTCGTTGGTAAGCAGCCACCGCCCGGTCGAGCATGCCTTGGTCGTGGAAGGCGGTGCCGAGATTGTTGAGGATCTCGACCGAACTCGGTCTCAGCGCCAGCGCCCGCTCGAAATAGGCCTCCGCCTGGTCCGGCCTTCCGACGTCTTGGCTGACGTTTCCCAGATTATAGAGGGTGTCGACCGAGTCTGGTTTGAGCGCCAGCGCGTGCTGGTAGGCAATCGCGGACTCCTCCAGCCTGCCCGCTTCTCTCAAGACGTTGCCGAAATTGTGGTGGAACTCGGGGACTCGATCGTTCAATGCGATCGCCTCCCCGATACGCTTCAATGCGATTTCTGGATGCCCCTGGTGATGTTCCAAAAGGCCCATCAGATGAATACTGCGGGCATGGTCTGGATAGATGGAAAGAATTTTGCGAGATAACTGCTCCGCCTCGGCAAAGTGGCCGGAACTGTAGTACCCAAGGGCCGCCTCGAACATTTTGGTAGACGAGGTCCCCATGCTGGCTGCTGCACCGAGGCCGGCAGCGATGGCCTGTTTGGCGGCGGCGCGGCGTTGCTGTCGGTTCATGGACGCACCATTTCCGGTCAAAAGCAGATCAGATCCCGTCGAGCCTGCTGGCGTCGGGGTCGAGGTAACGGCGCAACCGCGCCGCCGCGATGCGGGCGAAGCGCAAGGTCAGCGCGCGTCGCCGGCCGGGGTTGAGCGGCGTCGTGCCACCGTCGCGTAATAGCGCTGCGCCGAACGAATCCGCCACCATCAGGCCACATTCGTCTGGGATCAGCGCGCGCGGGAAGTCGTCTGGTACGGCAAAATAGAGGCGGTCCGAGAAATCACGGTAAGTCGTCCATTTGCGGTCGGCACGAAAATCAGCCACCGAACTCTTGATTTCGACGATCAAGAGGTCCCCGGCCTTGCCGAGGGCGAGAATATCGGCGCGCCGACCGTTAGCTAGCGGGAATTCGGCAAGATTCACATAGCCGAGCTGCTGCAGGGCGCGGCATACGCCGCGCGTCAGCAGCGCGGTGCCGAACGGCTCGGGAGCGGACGCAGACATGACGAACCAGGCATCATAAGTCGTATTATCAGACGGGGCGAGATCAATGAAGGTAATGATGGTGGCGGCGACCAAGCGGGGATTCCTCCGTCAGGCCTGGGACCTCGCTTGGCCATACTGGAAGTCCGAAGAGAAATGGTCGGCCATCGGGCTGCTTGCCGCCGTCATCGCGCTAAACCTGTTTACCGTGTGGCTGAATGTTCGCTTCAATTATTGGAACAATGATTTCTATAATGCGCTTCAGCAATACGACTGGTCGGAATTCTGGAGGCAGTTTGCGATTTTCGGGGTGCTCGCATTGGCATTTATCGTCGCCGGAGTCTATTCCTCCTATTTGCGGGGAATACTGCATATCCACTGGCGGCGGTGGTTGACGGAGCGTTTTCTGCGCGATTGGCTCGAGGATCGCTCCTATTACCGGATGCAGCTAAACCAGGCGACGACGGACAACCCTGATCAGCGGATTTCAGAGGATCTCAATCGCTTCGCGACGGTAAGCCTTGCCTTGTCCCTCGGCCTGCTGAGTGCCTTTGTCACCCTGGTCTCGTTTCTCTCGATCCTGTGGACCCTGTCCGGTGCCTTGACGATCCCGCTAGGCGGCGGCCGATCGATCGCTATTCCCGGCTACATGGTGCTGGCGGCGCTGATCTACGCCGTCGCCGGCACGATCCTGACGCGGCGGATCGGCCATCCGCTGGTCCGGCTCAATTTCGATCAGCAGCGTTATGAAGCCGATTTTCGTTTCAGCCTGGTCAGGCTGCGCGAGAATGCGGAGAACGTCGCCTTTTACGGCGGCGAGCCGCGCGAGTTCGACACCTTCCAGAGCCGCTTCGCGCAGGTCGTCGCGAATTGGTGAGGGATCATCAAGCGTCGCAAAAAGCTGACTTGGTTCACCTACGGTTATGATCAGGTTGCGATCGTCTTTCCCTTTCTGGTGGCGGCCCCACGCTATTTCGACAAGGTGATCCAGCTTGGTGGCCTGATGCAGATCGCCTCGGCTTTCCGCCAGGTGCAGGAATCGCTGTCGTTTATCATCTCTTCGTACACCGAGATCGCGGAATATCAGGCGGTGGTTCAGCGTCTCGCCGGGTTTAGCGAGAAAATGAACGAGATCGCAGCGGAACGACGAGCTCCCCAGCCGATCGAAATCGAACGCGGCGGAATCGGCGTCGAGATCGAGACACTCGACCTCAATCTACCGGATGGCGGAGTGTTGCGTTCGGACATTGCGCTGTCCGCAACCCCGGCCAAGCCGCTTCTG
>WNFR01003146.1_pt1 | contig 25768 bp, 16 predicted proteins | sample 5400221 | NCBI WGS metagenome assembly WNFR01 (sample SAMN13153357, study PRJNA577476) | soil metagenome | isolation source: 40 cm soil under Madrone tree | place: USA:California | collected 2016-06-14 | reverse complement strand
TTAGAGGAAGGTTCCCCTTTATTCAAACAGATTAACCGTTTTACTTGAAAGCTAATTTTTCTACTTTAATTCTCAATACTCATAGAATCTCGTTTGATTTTTTTTTTCCTAAAAGTTACTTAGATATTTCAGTTCACTTTGTTTATTAAAGGATTTTTCTTAGTTGTTACTTTGGATACGGAGCGATACCTGCTCTGTCGGTGTCCAAAAAACTGAGTCGCCCTCATCTTTTGAGTTTGTTGGGAGACTGGTATCTTTCCATGTATTAGCTATTTATTCATAATAATTTCTTTTTATACTTATTTTAATAAACTAAATTAGTCTATTAAAAATTAATATATTCTTTATGGGGGGGCATAAAGTTAGTGCTCCCTCCCTTCATATAATATACACTTATACTGCGTTATTTATTATATTTTAATTTAACGCTTACTAAGATAAAAACGTACAATATAAACAGTTTAAGTAAGTAAATAAACACTGTATTTAATTGCTTATATATACTATTTGTTTTCAGTTTTTTAGCTGGAAACTATTCATTTGTCTGCTATCTATTTTAAGAGCATTTTTTCCTAGTTCAAATACAAAACCTAATGTCAACACAAAAAAAAATATTAACATAATTATTAATCCATAAATACCATTGGTGTATGCACTTACTACATAAGGGTATACTAATAATATCTCTAAATCAAATAATAAGAATAGGAGTGCAAAAATAAAAAAGGAAATACTGAATTGAGTTCTATTTTGCCCTAAAAATGAATGAAAACCACATTCGAATGCGCTATTTTTTTCCTGGTAAGGATTGTGTGGAGAAAGTAATATATTTATAGTCAAAAGTATTATAGATAATAAGGGAATAAAGATAAAGAAAAAAGTTAAGCTTGTCATAGTTTTTTTATAAATTGCCGAATTGTAATATAGTTATAATAACTATAATTACCTAATTTTTATTAGTAGCCAAATCTATTAAACTGTTTTCCAACAATGTAATGAAAGGTACTATTAATAAAAAATGTGAAAAATAAAGTACAGTAGATATTTGTCCAAATTCAATAAAAGGAGATTCTACATGTTTGGCTCCTAATTGCATTAATATAAGAAAATTAGCCACAAATATATAGAAGGCTATTTTACTTAAAGGTCTGAACTGTATACCTCTCAATTTAGATAGATCAGTATACGGCATTGTTAATAAAGCAAGTATAGCTGAAAACATAGCAATAACACCTAATAACTTATTAGGTATAGATCTTAATATAGCATAAAAAGGTAATAAATATCATTCAGGCACTATAGCAGGAGGAGTTTGCATAGGATTAGCCATAACATAGTTTTCACTATCACCTAACACATTAGGCATAAAAAATACAAATATAGATAATATTATAATAAATATAAAAATAGTTATTAAATCTTTAAATAAAAAATAGGGTGCAAATGGTAATCTATCATAGTTACCTGATATACCTAATGGATTACCAGAACCTGAGGAGTCGTGTAGTGCTATTAAGTGCATTAACGCTAAAGCTGCTAAAACAAATGGCAATACAAAATGTAAAGCAAAAAATCTGTTTAAAGTAGCATTATTAACAGAGAAACCTCCTCATATAAATTCCACTATATCTTGACCTACTCACGGTATAGCACTCATTAAATTAGTAATAACTGTAGCACCTCATAGAGACATTTGACCATAAGGTAAAACATAACCCAAAAATGCAGTAGCCATCATTAATATAAATATAATTGTACCTATAACTCAAACTAATGTTCTAGGCGCTTTGTATGATCCGTAATATAAACCTCTACCTATATGTAAATATACTATAAAAAAAAATGCAGATGCTGTATTTGAATGTAAGTAACGTATTAGTCAACCATTGTTTACGTCTCTCATTATATGTTCCACAGAATCAAATGCTTCTAGTACATTAGGGGTATAGTGCATTCCTAAGGTTACACCTGTTATTATTTGTATTACTAAACAAAAAGCTAATAATGAACCAAAATTTCACAAATAACTTATATTCGAAGGCTGAGGCGAATCAATAACGTACGAATTAACCATTTTTAGCAAAGGGTGACTTTTCAATATTCTCATTTTTTTTATACTTAATTATGCTTTTTTTTTTATTTCTTATTTTGTTGGATAATATGTTTGCAATATTATTATAACTAATAGTATTATCATAAAATTCTAAGGCATATTCTTTAAGATCGTATAATCTTATTGACTTTGCCTCAAACCCCATCATGGTCAGGACCAAACCTAACTACTGCCCTCTTCCACTTATGAAAAGCTGTCTCATATTAATTACGAAGATGAGATCAAATTAAGCCATATTTAGGAGAAGTAGTAGAAAATGGTCTTTTATAAAGGGTGATTTTTGTATGTACTTATTAAATTATTCGATTTAAATTGTTTATGGGTATTCTAGTGTTTTAATTTATTAACATAATTACAGTTTTGTTCAAAAGAGTACAAGTAATATACCCTAGTAAATGTATTATTTGTGTTGTGTTAGGCTAAGTATGTTGGTTTAGTATATGCAGAATGCATGTTAACGCACGCGTATATAATAATAAGCAATAATTCATAATCATGTGCACTAAGATAGTACAAGGTAGAAACAAAAAAAATTAAACCTATTAAAATATACAAAGCATAGGCAGTAACAATACCTGTACTCAAAGAATTTATAGATTTACTTATTTCAGTTAATTTTTTTTCTAGACCATAGGGTCCAAATATTTCTACTGAACCTTTGTCCATTACTTTAGTTGTTTGACCCCCAAGCTTAAGAACTATCCCAGAAACATATTTGTTATAATATAGCTCTACTAAAAAGCGTTGATTAAAAAAACCAAAAATATTGTAACCTAATAAAGACAACTTAAATTTAATTAGTAACTTAGGGTATAATTCTGTAAATACTATAGATATTATACTCAAAGATATGGTAAATATTAAAGGAAGCAGTTTAAATAAAGTAGGTACAGCAAATTCAGTATCTAACATTATTTCGTGTAAGGGGTGTATGAACAAACCATTATCTGAAAAAAAGTTTGATCCCAAACCTATAAATATATCTTTGGTTATATAACCAAAAAATATAGAAAAAATAGCCAAAACTATTAAAGGGAAACTCATAAATATATCACCATCATGGGCAGGATGTAACTTTTTGTAATTAATTAAAGGCCCATTAGGATTAGTCATGAAAGTAAGGTATAAAACTTTAACAGAGTATAGTGTAGTAAACATTGCACCTATTGTAGCTATAAAGTAAACCACTATGCTAGATAATTGGTATTGTCCGTAGGCAGATTCTAGAATAAAATCTTTTGAATAAAAACCTGTCATAAAGGGTATAGCTACTAAACTTAAAGAAGCTATGAGCATTACTGAATAAGTTAAAGGTAAATAATGTATCAATCCACCATATTTTCTAAAATCCTGGTTATCCGCTACAGCGTGTATTACTGCACCTGCACCTAAAAACAGTAAACCTTTATAAAAGGCATGATTAACTAAATGAAACAAAGCTATATTATATGACGATAGCCCTACTGCTATAACCATCATTCCCAATTGACTCATTGTGGAATACGCAATAACTTTTTTTATGTCTTGTTGAAATAGACCTATAAGAGAGCTGAATACAGTTGTTATAGCACCTACCCATAAACATAAAATTAAAACTGTAGAGCTATACTCTATCAGAGGGGATGATCTCATTAAAAGATATACACCGGCGGTAACCATAGTTGCAGCATGTATTAAAGCAGAAACAGGTGTTGGACCTTCCATGGCCATTGGAAGTCAAACGTGCAATCCTATCTGAGAACTCTTAGCCATAGCACCTATTAATAAGCAAATACCTACTATGGTGATTATATTATCATTATAATAAGGTGTAATAGAAAATATTGTATAATAATCTAGATTACCAAATGATCATAGTATGGCAAACATACCGATAGTTAAAAAGCAATCACCTACCCTATTTGTTAAAAAAGCAGACATAGAACTTTGATTTGCAGCTATCCTAGTAAATCAGAAACTTACTAATAGGTATGAACATATACCAACACCTTCTCATCCGACAAACATTAACAGGTAATTATTTGCCGTTACTAATATAATCATCATGAAAGTAAATAAACTTAAATAACTAAAAAATCTTTGGTTGTGTGGATCATGACTCATGTATCCTATAGAGTATACGTGTACTAAAGAAGACACTATTAATACAGGTATTAACATTGAAACCGTTAAAGAGTCAAAATTAAAAGCTCAACTTATGTTTAAACTTTCTACATCTATTCATCTGAATAAATGTATGGTCACTGGTATGTTGTTAAGACCTACTTCAAAAAATGCTATTATTGCTAACAGTGTTGGAATAATTACACAACTACATGTTATTAATTGTGATCCAGTAACACCTATTTTTCTACCAAAAAAACCTGATGTTATTGATCCTAATATTGGTAACACTATTAAAGCTAAATACATTAATTATATTCTATAGCTATACTTCCTCTAAGTCTGTAAAATGCTACTAGTATACCTAAACCTATAGCAGATTCTGCTCCAGCTATAGCTATTATGTATACAGAAAAAGTTTGACCTAATATATCGTCAAAGCTTAGTGAACATACTAATATTAAGAATGTTATTGAAAGTAACATTATTTCTATAGCTATAAGCATTAAGATAATATTTTTTCTGTTTAAAACAAAACCTAAAATCCCTATTAAAAACAACACTAAGGAAAATCTCATAATATATTGTATAGACTAAATTATGTAAAAAAAATTCTTTTTTAAGCTAATTGACTAGATAATGTCCTATAAAATATAAGTAAATTATCTCGTGTTTGCGAATGCATTTATAAACTCAGGTCTATATGTACCTAAAATTCTAATATCAGCTTCTATTGTTTGTACTGTAGCATTTTTTTAAGTAAGGAAGGCTACATGCCAAATTCTACAGGTGGACTTTATTTTAAAAAGAATATTAAATAATATTCTTTTTAAAATAGCATCTGCGGTGATTATGAACCTCAATAATACACAGATACATATAAAAATAACCACACTACATCAACAAAGTGTCAATATAATATACCGGATTCCAAACCTAAATGATGGTTTTCGGTTAAGTGGTAGGCTAATAATCGTCATAGACCTACAGCTAAAAAAGCTGTACCTATAATTACATGTAACCCATGAAAGCCTGTTCCAAAATAAAAACAGGATGTATATGTACCATCCGATATAGTAAAAGATGAAACAGTATATTCTATTCCTTGAAAGGCCGTGAATATTATTGCCAGTATTAAAGTGTAAACTAATCCGTATAAAGCTCCACTTCTATTACCTTGTATTAAAGAGTGATGTGCATATGTTACCGTCACACCAGATGATAAAAGTATAACCGTGTTTAGCAGAGGCAATTCAAAAGGATTTATTGCTTCTATACCCATAGGTGGTCACTTTGCACCCAATTCTATAGTAGGAGACAGTGCACTATGAAAAAAGGCCCAAAAGACAGATAGAAAAAATAGCGCTTCTGATACTATAAATAAACCAACTCCCATGTTTAAACCACGCTGTACAGCTAGCGTGTGGTTTCCTATATAAGTACCTTCAGATATTACATCTCTAAATCATAGTGACATGCTAAAAATTAAGCTTAATAAACTAAATAGGAGCAAATATAACGCAAGACCGAATCCTTGAAAACTTAATACTGCGCTCAATGGCAAAGCAAGCAAAGAAAAACTTGTGTTAAATGGCCAAGGGCTGGGAGAAACAAGATGAAAAGGGTGGGCTTGGAAGTTACTTCTGGTAAGGTTAATCATAAGTTTAGTTTTTTACTTGTTTAACATTTATTTTAATATAGCCTACATTTTTCATAATAAGTAATAGTCTTAGATTAGTTCATTTGTATACTTAATCGAGTTTTAAATAAGGATACAGTTCTAGGTAATAAATATTTAGTAAACATGTATATTATAACTGTCAGAAGTAAAAAATTAAACGTTACTTGGTTGACGAAAAAAAAGGGGACTAGTTGTGGCATTTTATAATAATTTTTAATACTATCTTTGAAGTATTTTTATACTCCCTTTGAGTTGTTTATATTTGGCATTAAAAAAATGTAATTTAAGATAAAATTTGTAAGGGGTAATAGCAAAACAAGTATGGGACTCGAACCCATATAATTGTGGTCGAAACACAATATTCTAAACCATTAAATTAACTTGTCCGTATTTAAATAATAGCTAAATTAGCGTATATTTTTAAATTAAAAGCAACTTGTAATAATACTAAATGAAATTTTTAACATCGGTCCTATGTTATTAAAAATAGTAAATACTTAAATAGACAATATATTATGCAAATGTAACGTCAATGGTAAAACAAAGTAAAATTTTTACACTATCTATCCTATGTTATCGTATAGCCAGTATAAAAATTTCTGAACATTGTCCAAAAAATGTACCTTCTCTATTTAAGTATACCGAAGATTGGTTCAGTCTTCCCGGATACGCATCACATTTAATTCCTAGCGATGGGCAAGCGTAAGAATGTATAACATCTGCACCTTGTACAACAAATCTAGTGTGTGTTAATTCTGGCATCATAACTCTATTATCAACTTCTAGCATTCTCAACTTACCTATTTCTAAATCAGATTCTGGTATAATATATGAATCATATTCCACACACTCTTCGTCTTTATTAACAAAATCTGGATACTGATAACTTCAATATCATTGGTGACCTTCCCCATTAACTACTAAGGATGGGTCAATAACTTCATCCATTAAATATAATAGTTTAAAGGATGGAAATGCTATTAATATTAATACAAGTGCTGGTGTAATAGTTCATATCAATTCTACTAATGTACCATGATTTAAATATTTATTAGATATTTTTGCTTTATTATAACTTAATATTATAGATATCATCATTCAACTTACTGCAAATAATATTGCAGTTAAGTAAAACATAATGTTATTGTGTAATTCTTCTATTCCTTCCATTTGGGGAGAAGCAGTTTCTTGAAAGAACAAACCTCAAGGTTCAGGGGCATCAAAATTAATACCATTATTAGAAATATCGACGCTGCTTATTGGAAGAAAAAATAAATTTAATGTTAAGGGTGCTATAGTTTTTTTTCTTGTGGTGTTACCATCCAGTCCTTTTTCTGTAAGTATCATTAAATTATTCGATTTAAATTGTTTATGGGTATTCTAGTGTTTTAAATTATTAATATAATTAAGCTATATAAATATATTTATGTGTATTTATTTTAAAATCCACTTAAGGTGTAATTATGTAAAGCCAATAAATCAGTCATATCTAGTATTTCATTGGGTGTTAATATGAATAACGATAGAAGTAAAAATATGAAAGAAAGGGTAATACTGAATGTATTAGAAACAGATGTGTTTACAAATATGTATGATTTTTCATACTCAGTTGTGTCAAAGTAGATATTTTTTATAACATTCAAATAATAGACCGCACCTATTACACTGGTCAATATAGCGATTATTACTAGTACAACTTTGTGGTTGTCTAATGCAGCAGTAAGAACCATCTGTTTACCAAAGAAACCTACCAGTGGTGGTAAACCTACAAAAGAAAACATACTTGCTGCTAAACATAAAGCTAAAATAGGATTTATAGAAAAATAACCTTTTAATTGACTTATTAACTGGATAGGAGAATTATTTTTTTCGGATAACGTATTATTATCTAGTACGTTAGAAAAATATAAGTATAAGCTAAATCCTATACCTATTAGAACCATAAAAGAGTTCAGACTTGTTATTATATATTGCATAACATAAAATATGAATGCTTTTTCAGATTCAATTGTATATGTAATTAAAGCTAATAACATAAAACCTACGTGGCTTATAGTACTATAAGCCAACAATCTTTTTATTCTTAACTGCGTTAAACCTAAAAGAGTACCTATTATTAATGAAAAAAAACAACTTATGCTTAAGCTCGTAGTTCAAGAATATATTTGTACTGTAGAATATAATAAGTTGCTGGTGTAATGTACTAAAGTTAATAGTAAAATCAAGACACTTATTTTTCCCATAATAGCTATAAATGTTGTTACAACCGTAGGCACACCATCGTAAACATCTGGTGATCATCAATGAAAAGGTGCAGCTGCTATTTTAAATAAAAATCCTACTGAAATCAACAACAAGCTATAGAATATATATGTATGAATATATCATGTAGAAAATGTAACATATTTTTCAGAGTCTGTTATTAAAGCATAAACACCATCTAAGTTAGTTAAACCAGAATTAGCGTAGATTAATGCAATCCCTAGTAATATAAAACAGGAAGATAAACCACCTAGTAGAAAATATGTTAAAGCAGAACCTGTAGAAGACTCAGAGTTTCTATGCATAGACGATATTATATATAAACTAAAACTTTGTAATTCAATACACAAATATATAGAGCCCAAGTCCGCAGACGCTAACAATAGTGTTGCTCCCGTTACAACAAAAATAACTATTAGCGCATATTCTATTATAGTAAATTGTTCTGATACCTTGTTTATAATATTCGCATATAGATGTTACATTAAACAGACCTCCGTACAAGGATATACCTTTATCTAAATAAGTAATATGAAAATTGTTTAAGGTTGCAATAAAGCCATACAATACTGTCAAAATACCTATTCGAGAATAAAGTATAGATGTATCAGGTCTTATTGTAAGACCATTTGAAAATAGAAGCATAAAAAGGAAAGTTAATATCATAAATTTGCTTTAGTTTCACCTGTGGGTATACTAATGAAATAATTATTAACATAACTAAAAAAAACTTAAATATAGTACATAATGTATTAAATTATAACCATTAAACATAATCTACAGTGTATATCACAGAATATAAGTAATAATTTAAACCATCCAATATAACGGCAGGATATATACCAAAAAAAATAGTAAACATAACTAAAGTAAATAAAATTACATATTCTCTTCTGTTAACGTCTGGTATATAATTAGATCAATAATTTAAAAAATAAGAACCAGCAAATGCTATTCTGTTATACATAAATATGGTATACCCTGCAGAGAAAACTATGGACGATGAAGCCAATATACCTGCAATGGGCATTCTTTCGAATACACCATATAAAGATAAAAATTCACCTAAGAAATTTAATGTTAATGGTACTCCACAGTTACCAAGACACAATATAAAAAATAAAATACAAAATATTGGCATAATTTGTGCTATACCTCTGTAATATGTTATTAACCTTGTAGATGACCTGTCATATAAAACACCTCCCGCACAAATAAAAAGACCGGAAGACACAAAACCGTGGGCTAATCCTAAACTAATCCCTCCCTGCAGGCCGTGTAATACATTACTAAAGACACCCAGTAAATAAACTGCTGCATGAGAAACAGACGAGTACGCTATTAACTCTTTTATATCTATGGTTCTTAGAGTACTTAAACTGGCGTACCATATGGTTATAACACCTATAAGAAAAACTATATATGTGAAATATAAAAATGCTTTAGGCAATATAGTTAATATAAGTCTGAATATACCGTACAAACTCAATTTTAAAACTATACCTGCTAATATTATACTACCAGATAAAGGAGATTCTACGTGGGCTTTTAATAGCCAACTGTTTAGGTATATAGTTGGGGTTTTAACCGCAAACGCTATAAATATACCTATAAACATAAATAATTGTGTTATATGTACAAAATTACTCTTAAAAACTAAATTGAAATCTGTTGAACCTATTAGGGATAGAATAGTTATTATAGAGAGCAACATAAATAAAGAACCTAACAGGGTATATAAGAAAAAATAAAAACTAGCTCTCACTTTTTCGTTTGAACCAAATACACCTATTAGTATAAACAGTGGCGCTAAAATACTTTCGAAAAAAATATAAAACATTAATATGTCTAATACTAAAAAAACTGTAATTAATGAGGTTTCTAATAATAGCATTATAATTAAAAATATACCAGTTTTATCTTTTATTGATTTTCAATTTGAAATTATAGCAATAGGCATAATTATAGTTGTTAATAGGACAAAGTATATTGATATACCATCTATTCCTAAATATATATCATAGTGACCTATCTCAAATTGCTCTTGGACAAATTGATATTGTTTACTGCTAAAGTCAAACAAAGTAAATATTATGAGGGATATCGCAAGGTTTACTATAGTTACAAATAATACAACTGATTTTAGTATATTTGATTTATTTGTTGTGTCATACGTGAGCATACATGATATAATAAATATACCTACTAAAGGTGTAAATATTAAGGAAGATAATAACATAAAAAATAACATTAAACATTAACTGCTAGTATATAAAGCACAACATATCTGTTTGCAAAATTTGATTAAATTAAATTGTTTTTAATTGAATAAAGCACTTACTAGTTCGCCTTATTCAATTAAAAATGCAAGTGTAATATATCTCACAAAGATACATCACATCTGCTACGCTTTGACTCACTCAAAAAACCTTCTGGAGTAGAAGGGTATGCTTTTTCGAATTCCCGCAGAATGATTCTTGCTAGATAAAATTAATATTAATACTATTATATCTTAACATGTAAAAACATACATGTAAAGCCAAAGTATAACATGTAGTTAAAGCAAAAAAAAGTTAGAGGATACTAAACCCAAACCGAGAACTATACAAGGTATTATTATTATAAATGCTATTACTATAGGGAGTAATATAGTTCAACAATAAGACATTAATTGGTCAAACCTAATTCTAGGATAAGAAGCTCTAACTCATATAAATATAAATACATATATACACGTTTTAATACCTAGCATCAAACTTGATACTAATCCGGATAATATAACATCTAACAGATTAACATTTGTGCTATACGATAGTGATTGTATATTTAAATCAAAAATATGTAGTGGTGACATAACGTTTAGATAACCACCTAAAAATAATATAGAAGTAAATATACATATTAATACAATACTTGCGTATTCAGCTAAAAAAAAGAATACAAATATAACGGCAGAATGTTCTGTCATGAAACCTGATACTAATTCGGATTCTGCTTCTGCAAGATCAAAAGGTGCTCTATTTGTTTCAGCTATACATCCTATAAAGAATACGATAAATATAGGTAATAAAGGTAAAATAAAGAATACTGCTTTTTGGGATTCTACGTTAATAGTTAAATTCAAGTTACCCGTAAGTAATATAATTACTAAAATAGCCGAACTTAATATTAACTCGTAACTTATTAACTGAGCAGTACTTCTAAGCGAACCTAAAAAAGCATATTTAGAATTAGCTGACCAACCTGCTAGTAGAATACCATAAGTCGATAAAGATGAAACAGCTAACATATATAGTATACCTAAACCTAGGTCAGCTATGGTTAAACCAGATCCATATGGTATAACTGCGTATCCTAAAAGTGCAAAATTTAATGTTATAATAGGACCTAGGAAGAATAATATTAAATTTGCTTGTGTAGGTGCAACATATTCTTTTAATAAAAGTTTAAGTGCATCTGCGAATGCCTGTAGTAAACCATAGTATCCTACTATATTAGGACCTAATCTACGTTGCATGCTTGCCATTGTTTTTCTCTCTGCAACAGTAACGAAAGCTACTGTTAATAAAGAAGGTACTACTACTAATAGTACTTCTATGATTGATATTATTGTTTGCATATTTAAGTTGTCGATTATTTTGTATTGTATTTTAACATTTATCATTTAAGGTTGGCAATAAAAGTTTTTGAGTTGTTAGTAATATAAACAAGTACGATTTTATCGTTACTTCAGTATTAAAATATTTGGATTTTAAGTGAAAAAAAGAATTCTTAAGTTTGGATAGCGTATTCATTCAGATATTTAGTTTAACACATAAGGGTCTTATGCAATACATATTTGCATTATTAGCTAAAAATTCATATGTTATTCTGTTTTTGCATAATAATATAATAGGAGTAAGGAAGAATCGAACTTCATCTTATTGATTTGCAATCAAAAGGTAGAAACCATCCACTCTTACTCCTCTAAAGTTTACAAAACTAAATAAGTGTGAGGGATTATTTATTCTTATTTACAACAAATTATTCGGGCTATTATGATTCGAACATAACAAATCTTCAACCCAAATGAAGCGCCTAACCAACCTGGCTCTAACCCGTTAAAGCAGAGAATATCCGATTTGAACGGATGTGATCTTTACGATCAAATAAGTTTCAAGCTTACCACCTTAAACCGCTCGGTCAATTCTCTTTTAAGCGTGATTCTTCCAAGACTCGAACTTGAATAACATCCTTATCAAGAACGCACTTTACCTATTAAGTTAAAGAACCTAACATAATTCAAGAGCACTCAGATTCGAACTGAGGACAAGAAGTTTGAAGCTTCTTGTTTTACCTGTTAAACTATACTCTTTACGGTATAGTCTGGAGTAAACACATTCTTTCTATATTGCCTTTACACATATATACGTGTGATTTATTATATTTTTTTAACTATACTAAAACGGAAAAGAGATGATTCGAACATCTAGGTGTAAATACACAATATTTAGCAAATATCTTGCCTTACCTATAGCAACTTTTCCTAGTGCGAGCTAGGCCGGCTTCGATCCGGCATCTTTTTCCTCGACAAGGAAACGCTTTACCAATTAAGATTACTAACTCTATGGCCAGTCGAAATCGAATCGACACACTTCGTTTGGAAGACGAACAGTCTACCTTTAACTTATAGCCATGAGGCCCCTAAATTTCCAAAAAGGACTTATGGGCCAAAGTTGCAAATAATAATAATATGTAGTAGTAATATTTATAAGGCAATAGTTCTACATATTATTATTATTCCCCTTATTATGGAATAAATTTATAAGAGAGCTAAATATAATAGTTATAGCACCTATTTATAAACAATGTTAAGACGGTAGAGTCTAGTTAAATGAACAAATAATATTTATTATAAAGGCGTAGTATTATTTACACTAGTGTTGTGTAAAGTTAAAAGACTAATTTATAGTGGGATATTTCAGGCTTAATAAGTTCTCATATAATAATAATATAGTCTTCATTATGTGTAGTCGCAAAGGTAGCCACAATGGCTATTCTCATCCAAGATTCGAACTTGGGTCAAAATATTAGAAGTATTTTGCTCTACCATTGAGCTAATAAGAAGTACCAGGGGAGAAATTCGAATTCTCATTATTAATGCATGAAATTAATGTTCTAACCAATTGAACTACCCTAGTTTTATAGCCGAAAATTTCGGCTATAAAGTAAAGAAAGAAAAAAAATACACAATATCTTTGGGATATTACTATAATTAATAATAAGAGTAATACCTAAGTTACCCGTACCAAAAGTAGTTTTGTATTATATTTTAACATTTATCACTATAAATTGACTAGTTTGACAATAAAAATTTTTGAGTTGTTAGTAATATAAATAAGTGCTAACTACTTAATTTATACTTAAGTATTAAAATCTGTGGGATTTTTACATTTCTCACTATATATTCCTTATTCATACCATTAAGTTACATACTACAATTAATTAATAGCTAATTAGCTTTATTTTGTAATATAGCATTTTTTTTTGTACAATAATATGTGATACGTTTATAGTATAGGTCATTAAGCCTAATATGCCTTATATTAGTCATTTAAATGAAAATCTATTAATTAAACAACTAATTAGGAAGAAGAGGATTCGAACCTCCGATAGCATAATGCTATTAAGTTTACAGCTTAACCCGTAAACCAACAAACGGACCCTTCCTTAAGACCTGTAAGATTTGAACGTACATTATAGCGATTAAAAGCCGCATGTTTTACCTATTAAACTAAAGTCTCTTTTTATATTTATATATAAATATAAAACTAAATATGTAATTGTTATTAAGTTTTTTGTTTAATTGTAATTACTATAGACCCTACCATAGCTAGTAATAATATTATAGAAGTTAATATCAATCATATAGAATAATTTGTGTACATTATATTACCTATACTCATTATATCTGAAACATCTACAATATTACCTTCTCAATTTTTGGATGAAACAAATAAGACAGTGTCTCAAGACAAGTACATATTATCGCTAACTTGCATATTTACCTCAGAACCCGTTTTAGGTAAAATATTGCTAAAAGGTATGAAAAAGGCTAAAACCGCTAGTACAGCTAATGGTATGTTATTACTGGTATCACTAATAAGCTCGGACACCCTTATATTAATTAACATCAGAATAAATAAAAATAAAATAGAAACTGCACCCACGTAAACCAATAAATAGGACAAACCTATAAACTTGATACCTATTGTTATTAAATAACAAGATATACCTGAAAATAATAAAATAAGAAACAGTACGGACACAATAGGATTTTTAGATATTATGATGAATATACCTGAAAGTATACATATTGCGACTATAATATTTAAAGCGTTCACGGAATACCCGTTGTATATGTCATATACGGCATAAATGTTAAACATTACTTTTCTTTTTTAGTCTTACCTTTTAATAATATAACAAGCATATTTAAAAGATAAAAGTCTAAACATTAGTTTAAAATTTTACACTCTTTTTGGAATTGAACCAAAACAAATTTATTTTTATGGCCTGTAGGAGGTTGTCGTTATTGGTGTAGTACATTGTACTACACCAATAACGAATAAATTTTAAGGATAATGCTTCCCGTGCAATTTCCATTACACGAACCGTATTTCGACTTAACACCAATTAAAATCACGCATACGAAAGTTACACACAATGAAAATACAACTTTTTATGTAAAATGAATAAAACATGCAACCAAACTTATTGCGCATATTCCTTTCAGCGCCTGACGAGTAGTTAGTACCCATCTGAGATTGTATTCACCGTGACATGCTGATTCACGATTACTAGTAATTCCTTATTCATGCAGTCGAGTTACAGACTACAATTCACGAATAGTTATGTCCAGTTTTGGGGATTAGCTCCATTTTGCAATATAGCATCCTTTTGTACAGGAATATGTGGCACGTCTATAGCCCACGCCATTAAGGCCATGATGACTTGTCTTAGTCCCTATTATCTTCTCCAATATAGCGGTGAACTGTTTTATAAAAACAAATAAAACAAGGGTTTTCGTTAATTGAAGGAACTAACCAGGATCTCACGACATTAACTGAAGACAGCCGTGCAGCGCTTGTAATAAATTAATATTATTCAAGGCGTGGTAAGGTTATTCGCGGATTATCGAATTAAATAACATACTTCACTACTGGTTTCAGAAACGGTCTAATGATTTCAATTTCGGCGTTGCCGCTTTACTCATGAGGTGGAGTGCTTACACTTTCATTTATAGGTTAACCTGTGTGAACCTATTATTAATATTATATTAATAAATTTTTCATAACTAACTAACAGGATAGTGAAGGCAATTATCCATCTCATATATCTTGTAAAGCTATATGAGCCTTCAAACTTACATACTATTACGTAGACCCAACGATGGAAAATTATAACCTATGACACTCATAATTGTCTCCATGGACTACTAGGGTATCAAATCCTTATTGCTACCCAAGGCTTCGTCCCTCAACGTCAGTTTTAGATAGAAAGTAGCCTTCGCCTTTGTCCGTCCTACCAGTATAACAATATTTTGACTCTTCTCCAGTAATTCGACTTTCTCCCATTAAACTCTAGAAAACTAGTCCCCATTAAGGCTTGGTTTTCCGTCTAGGTACCCTTTAAACCTAATAAAGATGAATAACACTAGTCTTCTACGTATTACCGCGGCTGCTGGCACGTAATTTGGCCAAGACTTATAGATAAAAAATTGTCATTATCATTCTTTTATCTAGAACTTTATATGACTTATTCATTATACATTCTTCCAAGTTGCTGGTTCAGCCGTTAGGCTATTGACCAATATACCCCACTGCTGTACTATCTGCCGTGGGCTTTTTTCAGACCCAATGTGGTCGATCGACCTCTCAGTCGCGACTGCCGGAACACGAGCTAGTTATTCACTAATACTCATCCAGTATACTATAACATCTCTAAGCGAAATATAATTTTTCTTTTTATACTCTGAAATCTTCATTGAAGATTTCAGAGTATATTTATAAGGGATTTATACCCTTACTTCGAGGTAGCTACAATATAATTTACTCACCTGTACACCACTTCTAATTAAACTTACATAAAATTAGACGTTCGATTAGCATGTGTCAAGCACTTGGACAGCGTTCACTCAGAGCCATCATCAAACTCAATATTTTTTTTTTATCTTTTTTTTGGATTAATTTAAGCGAGTTGTTGTTAATGTAATATATCACTAATTAAAGCCGAGCATAAATTTTATTTTTCATATTTTTATTTTCTGTAAATAAAAAAAAATTCTATCCTTGTCTTATTATAGACATATACTCAAATAGCTCTTGACTTTCCTATGTTGAGGTTAACAACATTATATACAACTAATCACATAAGGGGGGGCATAATGTTTACGTAAACATCTTTTATATAATATTCTATGTTGCTGTATAATATGCAATTGTGTTGTTATGTAATAGAAAAACCTGTGGATTATATTTACCTAAACGTCCATAACTATCATTCCACATTGTAATGATTTTCCTATACTATCCACAATTATTACTTATACCTTACATTAAGTAAGCAGTAACTAGTAACATAATCACATGAAAAGGATAAAATATAAGGGTCTTTAATGTTAATGCCAATATATAGAAGTTATTTATGGGTATAGATATGTTAAGGAATGAATATATTTTTCTTTTTAGTGCAATTCTAGACTATCCTTTATATACGACGCGGACAACACCACGAAAACTTGTGCTTGGATAAATGCAATTCCTATCTCTAAACCAGAAAAAGCAATTATAAACAATAGTGGTATAAGCCCTAAAAAGAAAAATATAAACCCTTTACTTATAATGTTATAAGTAAAACCAGACAAGATGTTTAATAGCATGTGTCCACTTAATATATTAGCAGCTAATCTTAGCCCTAATGATACGTTTCTAGCCAAGTATGATATAAATTCTATCAGAACTAGTAAAGGTAGTAATCCTAAAGGACACCCAGATGGAACTAAAAGAGAGAAGAATTTTAAGGCATGTCTTTGAAAACCTAAGATAGTTGCACCAATTACTATAGTAAAACTTATGGAAAAAGCTAAAATAAAATGTGATGTTGGTGCAAAGCTATAAGGCACCATACCTACCAAATTATTAACTAATATATAAATAAATAATGCAGAAATAAGCGGGAAAAACATCTGACCTTTGTTAGCATTTATCTGATTTACTACAATACTATATACTGTAGAATATATAGTTTCCTGTGATATAGATCAACTATGAGGTGTAGTTCTGTCGTAGTTTGTTGCTAGTAAATAATAAATAAAAACTATAAGAGTAGTTATAGTAAGGTATAACCCTATATTAGTTAACGATACTTGTATGTTACCAAATATGTCTCCTTTAATGCTTAAAAGGTCTCTAATAGTAAATTGATCTAAAGGGCTTTGGTTTCAATTGGCAAAATTATAAAACAAAGGTTTATAAATAAAAAAAAACAATATAAGGATTTAAGTTATGCGCATAAAAAATATACCGGGTATGTAAAAAAAAATACGATTAACGAATAAATTTAATTTACCTATAATATAAAGTAGTAACTATTTCATATGTACAAGAGAAAATTGTGCTGCACTTTGTAAAGGTAATGTTACAAATGCATGGGGCTTAGGTGGACTATTTAAGCTTCATTCTAAAGAATTGTAGTTTCTATTAAATAACGTTTGGAATAAATCACTAAAGAATTGAGGAGTTAATCAAGGGTACTTTGATGTAGCGTTTCCTTCTACTAATTGTGTATACAATATGTGTAAAAATAATACAGTAGCTACTACACTTATTATCGAACCAAAACTACTTACTAAATTTCAGCCCGCAAAAGCATCAGGATAGTCACTTATACGTCTAGGCATACCTTGTAAACCTAAAAAATGTTGGGGGAAAAATGTTACATTAACACCTATGAACAATATCATGAAATGTACCTTACCTAACATTATATTATAACTTAAACCAGTAATTTTAGGAATTCAGAAATATCATGCACTATATAAAGCAAATACTGCTCCCATAGATAACACGTAATGGAAATGAGCCACAACATAGTAAGTATCATGGAATGCGATGTCAAGTGAGGCATTGGCTAAAACAACTCCACTTAACCCACCTATAGTAAACATAACTACAAATCCTAATGCAAATAACATTGAGGGTGTTAAATGTAATGAACCTCCGTATGAAGTAGCTAATCAACTAAATATCTTAATACCTGTAGGTACGGCTATAATTAGAGTAGCGGCAGTAAAATAAGCTCTAGTATCTACATCTAGACCAACACTATACATGTGATGTGATCATACTACAAAACCTAGTACACCTATGGACATCATAGCATACACCATACCTAAATATCCAAAAACATTTTTATTCGAGCTCGCAGATATTGTAGTACTAATTATCCCAAATCCTGGGATAATTAAAATGTAAACTTCCGGATGACCAAAAAATCAGAACAAATGTTGGTACAATATAGGATCTCCACCTCCAGCTAACTCAAAAAAGGATGTATTAAAATTTCTATCTGTAAGAACCATTGTTATGGCACCCGCTAGCACAGGTAAAGACAACAACAATAATACTGCTGTTACAACTACGGCTCACCCAAATAGGGCTAGTTTGTGTAATCTTATACCAGGACTTCTCATATTTAATATAGTTGTAATAAAGTTCATAGCACCTAATAAACTACTTACACCAGCTAAATGTAAAGCAAATATTGCTATGTCAACACTAGGTCCACTGTGACTTTGTATACCAGACAGTGGAGGGTATAATGTTCAACCAGTTCCTGCTCCATTTTCAATCATACTTGCAAATAAAAATAGTAATAAGCTTGGTATTAACAATCAAAAACTTATGTTATTTAATCTAGGGAATGCCATATCAGGTCCTCCTACTAATAAAGGTAACAGAAAATTACCGAAACCACCTATCATAGCGGGCATAACCATGAAAAAAATCATCAGTATTGCATGAGCCGTTATTATACTATTATATAACTGATTATCTGCTATGTATTGTACACCGGGTCCAGATAATTCTAGTCGTATTAACACAGAAAAAGCAGTACCAACCAAACCTGAAAATAGAGCAAACATTAGATACAACGTACCTATATCTTTTGCATTTGATGATAAAAACCATCTTTCTTTTCACATCGTCAAATCAAATGTGCCAGCTACAGCTCCACTCTTAGGTACCACTGTACTGTATTTTTTTACAGATGCATATTCAAAGTTTGAAATATTCCATACAGAAGGAATACCTCAAACTATTAAATCTTATTGAGAAAAAAAACCAAATCATTAAAGGTATATAATGTTATTATTAAAAATGTTCTTTTTATATTCAATATAAAAAACATTTTTAAGTTGAGCTTATGATAGAAATAAATCAGTAAAAAACTGAAAAGTTAATCAGGTATATTTTGATGTAACTTCTCCTTCTAATTGTAGATTCAATTATAATTATTAATATTAGTTATTATTAACTAGACTCATCCTTCTATGCCCAATACAAGATTAAACTTCAGAATTTTTTATTATATTACGAATAAAATTTAGATCAATTATTTACTTTTTAGGTTATTAAACAAACCTATAAGGGTGTATACCTTGATTTGAACAAAGAAATGCTATGCCACATACAGCTGTTTTACCATTAAACTATATTCACCTATTCTTTTTTATTGACTATTGATCTAAAAAAAGGGGGGGGGGTAAATGTATTATTGAAAACTAGACAGATGAATAGTTGATTTTTCAGTTTAGTCCTATAGCCCTTAAGATGACTCGAACATCTAACAAAAATATTAACAGTATTTCGCTCTACCTTTGAGCTATAAGGGCCATCTAAACTATGCAACGTATAGAAGTAAGAATGCCATCATTAGTGCGAACAATCCTGTAGCTTCCGCAAATGCAAATCCTAATATAGCATAAGAAAACAGTTGTCCTCTTAAAGATGGATTTCTAGATACTCCTATTATAAGTGCACCAAATACTACACCTATTCCTACACCGGCACCTATAAGACCAGTAGTGGCTAAACCTGTACCAATTATTTTGGCTGCTTGAATCATAAAAAAGTTTAAACAATTAAAAAGAAACTTATTAGTTAAATGTGTATATAGTCGTTATTAGTTATTTTTATAAAAATAACAAATAACTTATGTTGGAGCGATTCGAACACTCAATAGTAAACACCAAAAATTTATGACTTACCCATTAGTCGACAACATATATAGAATAAAAAAATTAAAACCTATAGGTGACAAGACTTGAACTTGTAAAGTTTAATACTACTCCGTCCTAAGCGGAACCTGGTTACCAAATTTCAGCACACCTATTTGCTCGAGATAAGACTTGAACTTATAACCTAAACATCTTCAGTGTTCCGCTCTACCAAATTGAGCTTCTCGAACTTGAAAGTATACGCATATGAAAGTTGTGTATAAAGTGGAGATACTAGGAATCGAACCTAGTTTAACGATACGCAAAATCGTAGTTTTGCCTTTTAAACTATATCCCCTATGTAACATATATTACCCGAAGAACGACTCGAACGTTCATGATTTACATCAACAAAGCTTAAAATTGTCCTGTCTACCAATTCCAGCACTCGGATATTAAGGCTAGAGCGATTCGAACACTCAACTTAGCTGTCATGAGCAGCTGGCTTTACCAATTAAGCTATGGCCTTTTTTATAAACTAAAAGTATAAGTTTATAAAAAAAAATTGTCTTATTTACAGTGCGGACCAAGGACTTGCACCCTGATATTTTGGTCATGAGCCAAATATGTTACTAATTACATTAGTCCGCATTTGAAAAATAGGTGAGTTGAACACCTGACCCTTCGTGTGTAAAACGACTGCTCTACCACTGAGCTAATTTCTCCAACCCAGGAGGGATTTGAACCCTCGATTCAACAGTGAAAATGTTATGTCTTAACCTAACTTGACCACTGGGTCTTAGCCCAGTGCAAGTATCGCACTTACTTCAATCGATTACAAAACGATCGCATTACTTTTATGCTAACCGGGCTGGTCAAATGTAGTCTTTGGCTGGGTATGAGGACTAGTGTAGGATGGGGATTAATGTAGTAATTCGAATTGGGACTAATATCTGCAGTTTAAATTTTTAGAATAAAAGTATTAATTAGTAATCTTTATAATTAGTGTTTTATGCCTAATATTATCAAAAATATTGCAACTAAAACCTAAAATCGTAATGTTTTATTACGTGAATCTGAATATCTTAAAGTGAGTTTCGCGCTTATATGCCTTCAGCACTTACCTTTAATTGACGTGGCTTTCTTGCCATGCTTATTTTCCGCGTAATCATCTTTCTTAGTTTATTTTACGCTAGTGCTTCATCTTTATTAGTTTATTGCACTAAGTTACTTTTGTTTCTTAGCTAAGAAACAATTTCCCTCTATTAAAACAACAAGTAAACTATAGGTCAACATACCCAGTTCCTTTCGTACAAGGGGGCTGTCTTTATTTTATTCAAAATCCCTCTAGAAGATAGAAACCATACTGTCTCACGACGTATTAAACCCAGCTCGTGTAGCTCTTTAATCGACGAACAGTCGAACCCTTCATGATTCCTGCGTTCATGTGGATGAGCTAAGCCGACATCGAGGTGCCAAACCGCGCACTCAATTTGTACTCTCTTGCGCACATTAGCCTGTTCAAATTTTGTTAATATAAGTATATTACTTATCTCCGTATTTTTCAATAGGGTTCAGACTATTTCATCATTTTTTGTTATATATGTTATTTGTTGCTAATTACACTTCTAATTTCCACTCACTCAGCCTTTTATACCAAAAGACCCTATACGTGTTTTAGATTTTAGTTTAGTGTATTGTAAATTGGACCTTAGATTACCCTTAAGTAGTACAGTAGATAATCCTCTGTGAGATGAATCTATATTTAATAGATTACCTTTATATCTAAATTTAGTGACAGATCTTGAGGCAGTGTAACGTCTAGTTAGCCTACCCCTAGCTTCTAATCTAAAACCAGTTATATCTTTATACTTTAATCCAAAAAAAACAATTCTCTTTTTTGTTAAGCTATCGGCCAAAAAATCTTTTTTTATTGCTACAAGGTTTTCTTTGAAAATTTTGTCTTGCTTAGGTTCAATAAAAAGATATTTTTTTTTATTTACTTTGATTTTTTTTCTCATGTTTTTTAAATACCTTAATATTTTCTTTCTGTTTCTCGTTAATTTCAAAGTAATAGTTTCTGATAATATGTCACTATTGATATAAAAACGTTTTATGTTGACTAGATTAAATTCTACATTCTTGTTATATAATTTTTCTAAACAAGTCTTTAGGTATTTTAAGTAAGTATAGTTATACTTTGTTCTATTTATGTATATAAGTTGCTTGTAATATAAAAAAGTTTTTATATATCTATAGCTTCTTTTTGCATATTTTCTATAAAAAATGTTTATATACTTATACAAATTTAAAGATGAGTTATAATTTATATTGTTATTTGGTATACTTTTTAATTTGTTTTGTTTTATAATATACATTAATGTAGTTTTGCTCGTCCCTGCGTTTTTCAAGTAGTATAATATTTTTAATTTAGTTTTTCTTATTATTAGTTTTGCAATATTTTTCTTTATTTCAGCACTGAAATAATTAAAAAAACGAAATTTTCTCATTTTATTCAAGTAACTTCGTTTTTGTCTATTAAACATGTATAGTGTTATTATGACTTTATTGTTTGTATGTTTAAATTCACCGTTGCTTACAAATATTTTGTTTAGTGAAAGTCTTCTTAGTCTTAGTAGTAACCTTTTAGTTCTCATTTTTCGTTGAACTTTTAAATTGTATAAACTAAAAAAGCTTTTAACTAATTTAATGGCTGATAAAGTAGTGGATGGTATTAAATTTAAAGCTTTTTTATTATATACGTATATACTATTATTTCATTCCCGCACAGGGGACGGAAAATGTTTTGACGATTTTTTTTCTTCTACTTTAGTTTTATAATTATCTTTTAAGTTTAACTTTAACAAATTTAGCATCTATTTTTTTTTTTTGTGAAACATTAAATTACACATCTTATATAACCTATCATTTAGTAGGCCTATTTCGTTAATATTGTTTTATATTAGCTTTTATTTATTTTTTATATTTAACAATAAATGCTGGATTATATTTATTATATTCAATTTTTAGTCGTTGAACGTTCTTACTATTAATAGTAAGTTTCGCTTCAAATTAACTATATGTTCTATAGTATTTTTTGAAATTTACCCAGATTAAACCTATATTCTAGAATATAGGGGGACTTACAAACTATCCCTAGCGTAACTTTTTCAAAAACCCAAGACCTTTCCTTTCCGTGTCTTGTGATCATATGCCCCGCTTACGCGACTGATGGACCTGTAGGTCTGACAGTAAAGCAAGATTAAGCCATTAAACTTTTATAGTATTATTAATTGTCATAGTTATTTTAATGGCATTGGCACCTATAACTATAAATTAAAACAACAAAACTTTTTTTGTTGTTTTATATACAACTATTCACCTCATAGTTAAAATCTTACCTAAATAAAAATATAATTGTATTCAAAACAACGGTAACTGAATGAATATATTACTATATATATATCAAACTAAAAAAATAGTAAATATTATAATACTTACTATTATATGTTGCATACAATATATGCAATTTAACAAATAGAATTTTGGATATACCCAGGTACTTTTTATGGGATCTGTGCCCCGCATAAACTGTCTTCCAATAAAAAGACCATAATATAGTAAATAAAGGTGTCTCATTTACGCTGACTTTGGTCTCCTATCAAGTAGCGAAAGTAGATAGGTAGTCGCTACCTTATACGCTTGTATTTCTTTATTATAATCAAATTAGTAACAGTAAAGCTGCATAGGGTCTTCTCGTCTATCTAGAGGTAAACAGTATCTGCACTGTTATTCCAATTTCACTGAGCCAATCATCGAGACAGCTGTTGTATCGTTACATCATTCATGCAAGACCGCATTTAACGGCCAGGGTATTCCGCTACCTTAGGACCCTCATCGGTAAGGCCGCCGTTTGTCGGGGTTTCCTTCAAAGCCTAACTTTTAATTAAGCAAATCCGTTACCCAGCCGACACCGGGCAGACATCACACTCAATATTTCGATTAATATCTTCGCAGAGTGCTTTGTTTTAATTAAACAGTCGTACAACACTATTCCATGCTTCCTCTTCTTTAGATTATTTAACCTTATTAGAATGGCCCACCTTATCCCGAAGTTACGTGAGTCAATTTGCCGAGTTCCTTAATGATTGATTACTCAAACGCCTTCGTATACTCTACTAGCTTACTTGCGGTAGTTATCTAGGTACGGTTTTTATTTACTTGTCATTATAGAATCATCTTTTTCAGTTTATTTCCTAATACTCAGTTATAAAGATACAAGGTTTTCCTGAACTAATTTAGTTAAAAAAAGTTTTTTCAGTAACTTTATAACCAAGAAAGTAAAACAATATACTCATCGTTAAATTTAAACTTAGAGACCGTAAATTTAAACGAATACCATAAGCTTTAGGCGAGCAATTTTTTCTTTTTCGTTACTCATATCAGCATTCTCACTTGGATTATCTTTCTATTGATTATCTTAGAGATAATCTATGTCCTTGAATCTTATAAAGAATAAGTCTTAGATTTATCCAACGTTCCGCTACCCCGCATATAAATTATAACTAATTTATATGTGGACAAGGTTTCGGTATATAATTTAGATCCGTTAAATTTTCGGTGAGATCCTCTAGAATTAAATCAGTGCTCTGTTACGAGATCTTTAAAAAATGGCCGCTTCTAAGCCTATTTCCTGATTGTGTTCAAGGACACATCCTTTATTTCACTTAACCATAATTTTGGAACCTTATTAACTCTTGTTCTGGGCTGTTTCCCTTTAGACATACAACCTTATCGTTCTATGTCCGATTATTCATTATTCATCTTAACCCTTCCGAGTGCAAATACTCTCCGATAAAATCTTCACGATCCCCCGATGTATACAAAATCTATATAGACTTTGATCGAGATCACAGTTCTGTACCTGCTAAGATGTTAAATAAATTACCTACTTATATAGGTTTCGCGGAAAACCAGCTAAAATAGTCAGTTTTGTCTTTCACTAACTTACCTTTGTTCTTCGGATGTTTTTGCAACAACAACCCGTTCGGACTTTTATAATCCTGACAAAGGTAAGATCACTATTCTTCGGGTCTAATTTTAGATACTAACTCATTTTTTCGAAATCGATTTTTCTGGGCAAATAGTCCTTATTACACAGGAGTAAGGACTAATATCATACAATAACTATTTGCTCGCATCTAATATTAACTTGCTGACCCATTATGCAAAAGGTACGCTCTTATTATTTATTTAAATTTTATTTGAGCTGCTTATAAAACTACTATTAAACAATTTTCCTCACGGGACTTTTCACTATTGCGTAATACACCATATCTAGCTTTAGAGG
>WNFR01001326.1_pt1 | contig 25773 bp, 26 predicted proteins | sample 5400221 | NCBI WGS metagenome assembly WNFR01 (sample SAMN13153357, study PRJNA577476) | soil metagenome | isolation source: 40 cm soil under Madrone tree | place: USA:California | collected 2016-06-14 | reverse complement strand
AAGACATTCGTGGCTGAAGCGGGTAACGGAGCAGTACGCACATTCGAAATTGAGCCGCAAGACTTCGGGGTAGAGCGTGTCGCAATCGACGGACTGAGCGGCGGCGACGCTGAAGCAAGCGCGGCAATAATTCGCTCTGTGCTTTCGGGCGCGCGGCGGGATGCAGCGCGGCTGCTGGTTGTGGTAAACGCGGGTGCTGCTTTATATGTCGGAGGCTTCGCCGAGAACCTGCGCGCCGGAGCGCAGCTCGCGGAGCAGAGCATCGATAGCGGCGCAGCGCAAATGAAGTTGGAGAATTTGATCCGAATGTCGGGCGCAACAGTCTAATCGGGTGATTGTCGGCTCATGAATTTCCTCTCCACCATAATTGGTCGGAAACGTCAGCGAGTTGAAACAGCGCAGCTGTCCGTCTCACCAGACGTTCTGCAAGCGACGGCGCGAGGCGTGCGTGACGCGGCGATCCCGCATGCTTTACTTGGTGCCCTGAAAGTTGAAAGCAAGATCAATATCATCGCCGAGTTCAAGCGCAAATCACCCTCCCGGGGAGAGATTCGACGTAACGCTGATCCGTTGATCGTCGCGAAAGCGTACGACGCCGCAGGTGCATCGGCAGTTTCCGTATTAACGGAGGAGGATTACTTTGACGGCTCGCTTGATGATCTTCGCATAGTGCGGCAAGCGATTTCGCTGCCGATTCTGCGCAAGGATTTCATTTTCGCGGAGTATCAAGTCTACGAATCAGCTGCGGCGGGCGCGGATGCCATTTTGTTGATCGTGGCGGCTCTCGACGACGAGTTACTCTGGCGGCTGCGCCGCACTGCCGAAGATGAATTAGGCCTGGATGCTCTGGTTGAAGTGCATACGAGAGAGGAAATGGGCCGGGCAACTAACAGCGGAGCGAAACTCATCGGCGTTAACAATCGTAATCTGGGAAGCTTCGAAGTATCGCTGGATACCTCTGCGCAGCTGGCGCCGATGGGCCGCGACAAGGCATTGCTGATCAGCGAAAGCGGAATCGAGTCGGCGGATGACATTCAACTCTTGTATGATCTCGGATATCGCGGCTTTCTGATTGGTGAAAGTCTAATGCGAGCCGATGATCCGGAAAAGGCGCTGAAGATGTTCACGCAAGGGCGCCCGGGCAAAAAGCAGGAAGGGAGCAGTTTAGAACTCAAGCTATAGCCTGAGTCTGGATCGACAACCTAAAGGTTGAACGCTGAACTGAAAGTGGAATGACCCTCGTAAAGATTTGCGGCATTACCAATCTGGATGACGCCCGTGCGTCTATCGCAGCGGGCGCGGACATGCTGGGCTTTAACTTCTATCGTCCGAGCCCACGCTTTGTTGAGCCCCTTGAAGCGAGAAAGATAATCGAAGCTTTGTCCACAGAACTAATCGATCATCCGCTCACCACAATTGGCGTGTTCGTCAACGAGGCGACGCCCGCGTCAGTTATGAGGATCGTCGAAGAAGCGGGCGTTAGCGGAGTCCAACTGCACGGAGACGAATCAATTGAGTTTTGCCACGATCTAAAACTACTTTTGAAGGATCGGTTTCTAATTAAGGTTCTCCGGGTCACCGATGCCTTCGCGCCGCGCGAAGTGCAGCAGTACCACGCTGACGCAATCATGCTGGATGCATTTCACGGCGAGCTGCGTGGAGGTACCGGCCAGCTCATTGACTGGGCCATCGGTCGCTCAGCAAGAGAATTGGTGCCACGACTATTTCTCGCGGGCGGGCTATCACCAGAAAACGTCACCCAGGCGATTGCTCAGGTCAATCCCTACGCGGTTGACGCTTGCAGCTCTCTTGAATCCTCATCAGGACGAAAGGACGCGGCCCGGGTGAACGCGTTTGTTCAAGCCGTGCGCAACGGGTAAACTGCCTCGTTGAGCCGTTAATTCGGGCAGAAATGAGTTGCCAAGGGAGATGGTTTGTCGCAAATAATAACAGCGCCATCGATCGCGACTCCAGGCGAGCCGAAGCCGAAGTCGGGTGCTGGTACCAGTTTGCCTGAAGAACCCTCCGCGCGCGCTCTCTCGGCTTTCAATCTGCAAAAATCCTACGGCCGGCGACGAGTGGTTGATCAGGTCACGCTGCACGTCGAGCCCGGTGAGGTCGTAGGGCTTCTGGGTGCGAACGGTGCGGGCAAAACCACGACGTTCTATATGATCGTCGGCCTTGAGACGCCCGAAGCCGGACGGGTTTATCTGGCGAGCCAGGATGTTACGCGCCTGCCGATGTATTTACGGGCGCGCTTAGGGCTTGGTTACCTGCCACAAGAACCATCCGTCTTTCGCAAGATGACTGCCGCCGAAAATATCCTGGCAGTGCTGGAGACTATGGGATTGCGTCGGCGCGAGCAACGAAAGCGAGTAGAAGAGTTGCTGCAGGAGTTTGGCATTGAGCACGTTCGTAACACACGGGGCGATTCCTTGTCCGGCGGCGAACGTCGCCGCACCGAAATCGCGCGGGCCCTGGCGACTGAGCCTCAATTTATCCTGCTGGACGAGCCTTTCGCCGGCATCGATCCAAAGGCGGTTGATGACATTCAAAGCGTGATCCTCTATTTGCGCAGTCGCGGAATCGGAATCCTGATTACCGATCACAATGTTCGAGAGACCCTGGGCGTTACTGATCGCGCCTACATCATGGCCGAAGGAAGAATTTTCCGATCTGGGGTACCGCATGACTTGACAGAAGACGCCGAAGTAAGAAGGCTTTATCTTGGCGACAAATTCCGCATGTAATCCGGTGCATGATTAGCGCGTGATAGGTTATAATCCCCCTGCGCGGTTATCCGCAAAACGAAAATCCCCGGCAGTCGTGAAGGTTAATTCATTAGCTTATGTCAGTCAGGCTAACTACAAGTCTTTCCCAGCGTCTCGTACTTACGCCGCAACTTCGGCAGCGGATCGAGATGTTGCAGATGACTACGATCGAGCTTACTGACCTGATTCAGCAGCAACTGACTGAAAATCCGGTTCTCGAAGAGGTTGCGACTCAGGAAGAGGCGCGCGAACTGGCCGAAAAGATCCTTGATCATATGGCCAGCGGGGGGGAATTTGAAAATTTCGAGGCCCCAAGAGTCGAAGCGTCCGCGCCTAACATAGGCGAGCCGTCTTCGAATGGGTCCGGCGATAGCGAAGTCGAATCGGCGCTGTTGCCGGAATCTGAAACCGAATTTGCAGCTAATGCCGATGCCGAGGGAGCGAGCCTGGAAGCGGGTGAGGAATTAGCTCCTGAAGACTCGCGTGATTCTTTTGAAGAGGTCGACTTTGGCCGGGAGTTTCAGGACTATCTCGATCCCGGATACAAGACCCAGGAATTCGAATACAAGGAAGACGCGCCGACTTTCGAGCAGTTTCTGACGAAGGCGCCGTCACTGGCCGAACACCTCGAGTGGCAACTCCACATGGATTGCGCGGAAGGGGACTTGTGCAGCGCCGCGGAGGCCGTGATCGGTAATCTCGATCCGGACGGACGCTTGAATGCTACCAATGAAGAGATCGCGGCGCAGGGTGGCTGGACTGTAGAGTTGGTTGAGCGGGCGCGCGGAGCGGTTATGAAACTCGAGCCCGTCGGTTGTGGAACCCGCGACGTGCGCGAATGCCTCCTGGCGCAGCTTGAAGCGCGTGGAGAGACGGAACGGCTGGCGACTCAATTAATCCGAGATCATCTTGAGGAATTACAGCAACACAAGTTACCCCATCTCTCAAAACAAATCGGGGTCGACCTGGAAACGCTCGCAGCCGAGTTGCAATTCATTCGCACCCTCGATCCGTTTCCCGGACGGCGTTACTCAGCAGAAGAACCGATCCTGATTTCGCCAGAGATTTATATCGAGAAGCTGGAAGAAAACGGCGAATATGTGATTTATTTTGCGGATGACGGAAGTCCCAGGTTACGCATCAGTCCCAGCTATCAGCAGATGCTGTCGCAGGCCAGCGTGACGAAAGAAACGCGCAACTTTATCAAGGAAAAAATGCGCTCCGCGGTGGACTTGCTGCGTAATATCGAGCATCGACGCCAGACAATTTATCGGGTTGTTGAGTCAATCGTGCACCGTCAACGAGAGTTTCTCGATCATGGGGTCCAGTTCATCAAGCCGATGATGCTCAAGGACATTGCCGAAGACATCGGCATGCACCTGTCAACCGTTTCGCGCGTGGTCAATCGAAAATACGCGCACACGCCCCAGGGCGTCATTGAGCTGCGGCGTTTCTTTACTGAAGGAATGTTGAACGAAGACGGGGAAGAGGTTTCAACGAGGATTATCAAGCTAAAGATCAAAAAATTGATAGAAGAAGAAGACTCTCACAACCCCATTACCGACGATCAGGTGGTAAAAATTCTGGTGAAAGACGGAATCAAACTGTCGCGTCGCACCGTGGCAAAGTACCGGGATCAGATGAACATTCCCGGCTCGCGCGAGCGCCGTGCAGTGGTTTAGTGGTATCGATGCAGGTTCGGTTGTTGGCTCTCATTTTGGAGAACACGGAAGGTAGAAGCCAGAATGATTTTTGAATATACGGGGCGGCATGTGGAAGTCACACCGGGAATTCGCAGCCATGTTGAAGATCTATTCAAGAAGCTGGAGCATTTGTTTGACGGTAGTGGCCCGCACGCGCACATAATTCTGGCGGTAGAGAAAAACCGGCACACGGGCGAGTTGATAGTACATTGGCGCGACCACACGTTAACGGCCAAGGATACCAATGGTGATATGTACATGGCCTTGAGCCGGGCGATCAGCAAAATCGAGAAGCAGGCAACGAAACTAAAGAAGAAACGTATCGACCGCAAACACAGTTCACCCAAGACATCTATCGCCGTGTCGAATCCGGAAGGACAGTTGAAAGCCGCCCCGCTGCCGGTGCGGATTATCAACGCCCGCCGCTACAATGTGAAGCCGATGACCGCGGAGGAAGCGGCGCTTGAACTCACGGACAGGACAGACAGCTTTGTGGTCTTTCGCGATGCGGACACCAGCCGGGTAGGGGTGCTCTACAAACGACAGGATGGAAACTTCGGCTTGATCGAGCCCTAATGAAAGGCTGAATTGAATCGTTGAGAGGAGCAGCATCGTCGGATATGGCTCCTCTTTTTTCTTTGCCTGCTTGCGTCAGCGGTATCAGCCACTAATTTCATAGCCTCTGTTCAGGTCTAAGTGCGGACTTGTCGTTTCCCGGCGTTAGCACTACATTCACTAGTTAACTTCTTCGTTCGAAGTGATGCCCAAGGCTAAAACCAGCAAGCAGGGTCCTGCGGATATCATGATCATTACCGGCCTGAGCGGCTCGGGAATGACCTCGGCGACCAATGCGTTTGAGGATCTTGGCTATTTTTGCGTCGACAACATGCCCTTGATGTTGTTGCCGACTTTCGCGCGCCTGGTTGGCGCAAAGGAAGACGAGCGAGGACGGATTGACCGCGCGGCGCTGGTCATTAGCTTTCGAGAAGGACGATTCCTGTCTGAGTTTGCCAAGCAATTGCGCGTCTTGCGTAAGGGTGGTCTGGGCGTGTCAGTAATTTTCTTTGAAGCCTCGGATGAAATCCTGGCGCGCCGCTTCAGCGAAACCAGGCGACCGCATCCTGCGGATCGTGGTAAAGGACTATTCGATGCGATTCGGGCTGAGCGCGAGGCGATGAAGCCAATTCGTGCCCTGGCCGATGAAGTCGTAGACACCTCCGATCACACCGTACATTCTTTGCGCAAGGTTTTGCTCGACCGGTTCAGCCCGCGAGGGGAATCAGTGCCCTTAAGGGTGCAGGTTCTGAGCTTTGGACACAAATTCGGAACGCCGCGGGACATGGAACTACTGTTCGACGTGCGACACCTCCCTAATCCTTTTTTTGTCAGGGAACTGCGAGAGCTAACTGGCGGCGATCGGAGAGTGGTGAAGTACTTGAAAACTCAACCGGAAGTCGAAGAGACTCTGGAGCGTTTCAGCGATTTGCTTTATTACCTCTTGCCGCAATATCAGCGGGAAGGTAAGTCTTACCTGACGGTCGGGATTGGCTGCACCGGCGGGCGCCACCGTTCTGTGATGATAGCGAATGAGCTTGCCGGGCGATTGCAGCGCGCCGGCTTTAACGCGCAAGCAGTACACCGCGATATGCGAAAGGGCGCGCCGGCCCGAAAGAAAGCGGCCGGATAGACGCCACCCCGGGAAAGCAAAATGAAAGTTATCGATTCGCATCCTTCGAAAGTTGAGCCGGGCCGCGTCGTGGGCGGAGTGATTGTGACGCACGGCCACCTGGCAAGCGAGTTCATCGCCGCGGCCGAAATGATCGTTGGCCCTATTCCCCACGTTACGCCGGCGTCGATAGACTGGCACGACGACATCGACGTCGCGCGCCAGGAACTTGAACGCGCGATCGCGCGAGTTTCCCAGGGCAGTGGTGTGCTCCTGCTCACCGATATGTTTGGCGGCGCTCCGACCGACATAGCTTCAATGTTTCTGGGCGACAGCCAGATAGAGGTCGTCACGGGCGTAAACCTTCCCATGATTCTCAAACTCGCCGAGGCCCAACCGGAACAATCGCTCACTGAAGTTGCCCAGCGAATTCGCGACAGCGGCAAAGGGGGAATCCATCTCGCTGGCGAACTCCTGGCGCGCCCCTCCGCCAAGAGCGGGTAAGCTTTCGGAATATCGCGCCGGCGATCACATCGAGGTAACGAGAGGCATGTGATAAGCTGAGCCTATGCGAACCAACTGGAAATTAGGGCCGGACCAATGTGCCGCCCTTTTTCTTTTGCCGCATGCGTTCGACACCACCGTTCACCGAAGGACTTGTTCCGGCTCCGCATGAAGACTCGGTCGAGATCAAAGCTGGTCCATCTATTATTATCAAAGTCCATGGCCGAAGCCCTGCTAGTCACGGCTGTGGCTGTGGCGTTTTATTTCTCCACCACGAATCGACATTTGCGAGGAGTGCTCGATCGGTCTGACAGCCAGACTGTTACAGGCTGGGTTGTGGATGAGGCACAGCCGGCGACGCGCGTCGAAGTGCAACTATTCATCGATGAAAAGTTCACGGCGGGCGGCGTGGCGGCTCAGTTTCGCCCTGACGTCCATCAGGCACGCCGCGCCGACGATGACTGGCATGGTTTTGTCTTTCAGACACCTGCGCTCGCAGCCGGCGAGCACGAAGCGCGCGTATATGCGCTGTACTCGGGCGGGGCAGGGACTCGGCGCACTTTGCAGTTGATTGGCAAACCTTTTCGCTTTCATATCCAATAAGAGGTTAAGTGACAGAGAAAGGAAAGTCTTCTCGTTGATTTCTTCCGACCTCATCTTGCAGGATGAAGACTCCGGCGCAGTCATCGGAGACCGCGCTCTGGCATCATGGGAGATTGCATCTGTTGCTTCCTCAATCCTGATCGCCGAGTGGATTCTATCGGCCGTGATCGGGCGAAGCAAACTAGTCGTAGCAATTCCGATCGGTTTGGCTTTCATTCTCATGATCGGCTCCCACCGTCTCAGAGGTGAAACCGTTCGTGACCTCGGCTTTCGGTTCGATAATTTTCTCCAGGCCGGAAGACTCTTGTTAGTGCCGATGTTCCTGACCGCCGTTCTATGCCTGCTAGCGGGTTGGTGGTTGGGCGGCGAAATAAATTTCCTGCGCTGGCACACCGGCCGGCCCATCGCCGGCCAACTGCTTCTGGGTTTTGGATGGGGACTAGTGCAGCAATACGTGTTACAGGGTTTTATCAATCGGAGGACACAGATCATCTGGGGCCAAAGCTGGCTGAGCGTGCTGCTGGTCGCGGTAATATTCGGGGGCCTTCATTTACCGAACCCCTGGCTCAGTTTCGTGACGTTCGCCGGAGGGGCTATCTGGGCGGCCGTATATCAAAGAGCAGCTAATCTGTTTGCACTGGCGGTGTCGCACTCCCTTATGACCTGGGTGCTCGTCTCCACTTTACCCGCGAGCGCGCTCAATCACCTGCGCATTGGCTTCAAATACTTCGGTTAGGAGAGCGGCCTGCCTCACTTCAAATAGCCTGAAAAATGCGCTGGGTGCGCTAGTTTAAAGGATCGAGATATTACTGCTGTACCTGTTGAACAACCGTTTGCTATAATCCAGCCGCCTTGCAAAGAGGGCAGGTCGGGTGATCGCTGCTTCGAGCTCTCAAGTTTTGAATTTGGAACTTGAGCTGACTTGAAGGAGAGGAAAGTCCGAACACCGAAGGGCAGCGAGCCCGCTAACGGCGGGGCGTTAGATGAAATTTCAAATCTCAGATCTCAAATCTGAGGTCTGAGCTGAATTTCCTCCGACGACGACAAGTGCAACAGAGAAGAAACCAGCCAACCGCGCTTCAGATTCTAAGATCTGGGATCTGAACGCGGGGTGATGGGTGAAACGGTGCGGCCCGAAAGGGCTTAATGTAAGAGCGCACCGGCGCGTGTGGTGACATGCGTGGCCAGGCAAACTCCTCGCGGTGCAAGACCAAATAGGGAGGCGTCAAAAGGGCTGCCCGCCTAAATCCCGATATATCGGGATACGACCTCCGGGTAGGTTGCTTGATCCGGCCGGCAACGGCCGGGCTAGAGGAATGATCGCCACTCCGATTTCAGATTTGAGATCTCAAATGTGAAATCTGAAATCTGAAATTGGGGTACAGAATTCGGCTTACAGACCTGCTCTCTTTGCCTGGCTACAATTCTGCGAGGAATGCTCTTTCCAAAACCCGGTTTTTGATTGCGGCGCTCCACAGCAGTAAAACGGAAGCATTCCTCGTTACCTGTTGAATTGATTTACACAAGGAGCCCCCGAAAACAATGGTCAATCGTAAAGGCGTGTTCATCGGTGCCTACGTTCCGAATGAACTAAAAGAGTCTCTCCGTCGTCGCGCGGCGTCCGAACATCGCACCCTTTCTCAGGAGATCACGCGGATTCTCACCGAGGCAATTCATGGCCGCACGCTGCCCCCGGGAAGTATCGACCGGCGCACGAACACATCGCCTCCACGGCGCCGGGATATCGATGCTTTTCCCCGCCGCCGCAAGGATGATCTGCCCTACGGCGGAAAAGAAGGCGGTGGGAGTAGTGACGATCGCTAGCCTTTGATTCGGAGTCAGTCGCAGGCTGCAGAGATTGTCAGCCCTCCATTCACTGCGGAAAATGTAATTTGAAGTATCTGGTAGTTATCGTCCTGGTAGCCTTGCTGCTGGTTCTCGTACTCCGGCGGCTGCGCCCTTACCTCCGTCTCGTCCAGCAATTCATTAACACCATGCGGCAAGTCCAACAGATGAGCGCGACTCGCGCGAATCCTCAAAGCCAGCAACCTGAGAAACTCGTCTGCTGCGAAACTTGCGGCACATGGATCCCGGCGGGACGAGCTCTTACTACCAGCGCAACCGATGCTGTGTTCTGTTCAGCGGGCTGCCTGAGTTCTGGGGAGAAGCTATAGCGAGGTGCAGGTTGGATTCAGGCAAGGCGATTAGCTCGCGTGTCTCCTCGCTCCCCACAAAAAGAACAGCGCAGAGATGAGTAAACCCGCGGGAACTACCAACAACGCGGCGGTCAGATGCTCTTGTGCCGGATCTATCCCGAGCACCCTCGCCAGGCCGGCAATGAGACCTGCGTTGCCGGCAGCTAGTGAATCAGAGAGTTTGCCGACACCAAAGCGCGAGATTACATCACCACACGCGTGAATCACGACGATATTAAGGGCCATGGCTGAAGCGCGAATCGCGGGCGGAACGCTGTTAACCAAAATCGCGTGGAAAGGTGCGTTGTTAATGAACAGAAGCACGACGGCGAAGAAGATCGCCGGAAGAAAGAACTCCGGCCGGTGAGTTATTAGCGCGATCACGGCGGGTATAACTGCCAGCAAGCTGCTCACCGCGCAGACCAGGAAGTAACCGTTACGTCGCCTGGCCACGACGCGGTCAGCAATCCAGCCCCCGCCAAAGGTCCCGGCCGCCCCCGCCACCAGGCTGACCACTCCGAGGACGACCGCAGCTCCCGTCTCGCTCATATGTTTGTCGCGGGCCAGCATTAATGTCGCCCAAGTCGCGAAGGCACCAAGAACAAATGTCAGCGCGGTGTATCCTGCTGTCGACAAAAGCCAGTCGCGGGTCATGAAGATTTGTTTTGTCGTGCGCCACCATGATTGTCTTGCTCCGGATGCGGCTTTTTTGGGCGGTGGGTCGTGCTCTCCGCGCTTCGGTTCGCGCAGCTTCCAAACAAAAATGGAGACGATAAGCCCGGGTAGGCCGACAAGCATGAACGCCAGGCGCCAGCCGAAGTAATGGGCCAGCACTGCTCCGAGTACATACCCCAGAGCAAAGCCCATCGGAATCGCAGCCTGAAAGACGCCCAGGGCCGTAGCGCGACGCTTCAATGGAAAATAATCGGCTATCAAAGTTGGCGTAATTGTCGAATATGATGATTCGCCGATGCCGACCAGGGCCCGAACAGAACAGAGTCCCAACGCCACTGATGAAAGCGCCAGGAGCCCGAAGAAGGGCAGATGAAGTTGTAGCGCTGGCGGCAGCACGGGCCATCGATCAACCCAGGCAGTGAGTCCGGTGGCGAAGCTCCATACGATCGCCGCGGCGGCCATCAGCCTGGTGCGCGAATAGCGATCTCCGAGTCGTCCAAATAAGGGCGCGAGTACGGTGAACGAGAGCAGCAACGCTGCCTCCATGGCGCCAATTTCCGTGTCCGTCAAACCGAGCTCTCGCTGCATTGCCGGAGCGACCGCGGGCAGCGCCTGCCGATCGATATAGTTGAGAAAGTTCATCAGGGTGAGGACTGATAGCGCATAGTACGAATAGCGCGAAACAGTCACCGAAGTTTGGTTCGGCTCTACCAGATGGCCGGACGGATTAGGATTGGAATCACCGCGCATCGTCACGTCTTCCTTTCGTCAACACGTCAACAATGCCGGGCGTAATGTCAGCGAGACTGTGAATTCTCGCGGCGAGTTCCTGGCGATGTTCGCCCCAAAGAATAGTCGGAACTGGATTGAGAGTGTGGTTGCGCAATGACAGATCTTCGATGTTGCCATGATCGCTGGTAAGAATCACCGTTGTCTTTTCGAGATCAAGTTTCGCCAACAGCGATCGAATGAAGAGCGCGAGTGCTCGCAATACACTTCTCGCAGCCTCATAGTCCTGAGCGTGGCCGACCTTGTCGGTGATGAAGTATTCATACAGCGTGAACTTGTGGCCCGCGACTATGCTCGCAAGCACTTCGCCGGCTTCTTCAGGCGTGCGCAAATCGACTGGTTCGCCGCGTTCAATCAGCATCCTATTCGTGAAATCCTGATAGACGGCCCAGCCAGCCTTTAAGTCACTCATGCGATTAAAGGACAAGCCAGAAGCTTCGACGGCAGCCGTCGTAGCTGAAATCCAACGGGGCCGGCTCTCAAAGAATTTTTCGGTGTAAGTATTGGCGAAAGTAATTCTCTGTACGCCGGCCTGTTTGAGCTGCAGAAAGATCGAATGCTCGCGAATGATATCCAGCAAGGCCTGATTTGGAAACCCCTGTTTGTGATAACCGATGGCCGCCGGCGCGTTAATACCCGTCAGAATGGTAGTCTGTCCCGATGCGCTCTGCGGCCTTCCGTCCACCCCGAGCCGCGCGTCAGTCGCTGCCAGCAGGCCTTTGAAAGGGAGAATGGCCGGCTCACCCTGGAAGATAGCCAACGGGACAGCGTCGTCCAGGCCATCGAAGGGATTATGCGAACCTCTCGTGCCGATTCCCAGACCGTCAATGAAAAATAGGAGCACAGACACAGGCGCGATAAATAACATTCCGCGGTTAGCTGGCGCAAGCCGAAGGTAAGCGACAGGATGGCAGCTTGTCGTACGCGCGGGCTGCCAGCTCGTGCCGGACGATCCTTACCAGAAATCCGGGATGGCGCTGGTACATAAGACGATCAGTCAAAAAGCGGAGTTGCACACAGTGGCGGGAGAGATACCCCGGCGTCACTAAGAGAGCATGGGAAGAAAGATCAGGCGCTTTATAGCGTTGGTATGGTGAGGACTATGGATTTACCGGCAGCGAGGACTTTGTCACGATCGCCAACACCTGTTCTATGTAGCGCAGACTGGCAGTCTGCGCTACATCGCAAGTCACTTTTCATCTCGTTTATCAAGCAACCCTCGCGCTCTATAAGCATTCAACTTGTTATGAAGTGTCTTTAAGCTGATGTCGAGCAGCTCGGCGGCGCGGGTTTTGTTATTTCCCGTCTTATCAAGCGTACGCAAAATCATCTGCCGCTCGATCTCTTCCAAAGGTGTCCCGACAGGGAAGGTGACGGTGTCCTCCGAGCGAAGTCTTTGCCGTTGCTCGAAGGGATACGGGGCAAAGTGGTGGCGTTCAATCTGCTCTCCGGAGCAGATCACCACGGCTCGCTCGATCACGTTGCGCAGCTCGCGCACATTGCCGGGCCAGGAATGAAAGCGCAGAGCATCCAATGCGGCTGCGCTGATGAATCGCGCCGGCCGATTATGCTTGGCGGCCAAACTACTGACCAGATGCTGGGCCAATAAAGGGAGGTCTTCCATCCGCTCAGCCAAAACCGGCAGGTGGATCGTGATCACGTTGAGTCGATAAAGCAGATCTTCGCGCAACGTGCCATCGCGCACGGCTCCGTGCGGTTCTTTGTTCGTCGCCGCCAGGATGCGCACGTCGACGGGAATGTCTTTGCGACTGCCAAGGCGATGGACGAGACGTTCTTCGATGACACGCAAGAGTTTGGCCTGTAGTAGCGCGGGCATCTCACCGATTTCATCGAGCAACAGCGTGCCGGTGTTCGCCAGCTCAAAGCAACCATGCCGCCGCGACGCGGCGCCGGTGAAAGCCCCCTTCTCGTGCCCGAACAGCTCTGATTCCATCAAGGTGTCGGGAATTGCCGCGCAGTTAATGGCGAGGAATGGCGCGTTGCGGCGCGGGCTCAGATTGTGAATTGAGCGCGCGACTAACTCTTTGCCGGTTCCTGACTCGCCGGTAATCAAGACCGATGCGGATGAAGACGCAACCTGCTCGATCAGCAGATAGACTTTCTGCATCGATTCTGAGTTACCCACCAGTTCGCCAAAAGCTCCGCGGTCGCGCAATTGGCGTCGCAGGATTTCATTTTCGCGCCGCGTCTCAGCCAGCTCGACGGCCCGCTCGAGGACCACCAGAAATTTTCTTGGGTCGACAGGCTTTTCAAAGTAGTGGTAGGCGCCTTCCTCCTGAATCGCGCGCATTGCGGTTTCGATCGATCTGTTACGCGCCATGAGAATGATCGGCGTGTGCGGCTGCCGCGCACGGAGTTCCTTCAACAGGACGAATGGGTCAATACCGTCGGCAAATGGGTCGGTGACAATCGCGATAGGCGCAAAATCCTGGGCGGCCTGGACTCCCGCATTGCCGGAAGATTCAGTCCGGACTTCGTACCCGGCACTGCGCAATTCGGTGCCTAACGCATCCGAATCTTCGCGATCGCTGTCAATTATGAGGACACGGCCCTTCATCAATTTCAGTTTAGCATATGGGGGTGCGGCTCAAGTTGCTAACTTGCGACAGGTCCTGACAGGCTCGCACCAGTTGCTTACCTCCGGGATTCGAAAATACCCTCCGTGAGCGAAAGGCTCATCAGAGGCAGCTCGCAGACGGACTGTACCGGTTTCGTCTTGCCAGAGGCGCTCCAATAGAGGTATAAGACGCGCCGTAGCACAACGGGACAGAATTACTGCTTATTTACTTTACTAAGGCTTTCCATGAGAAAAATTCCTGCACTGTTCTTTCTGGCCGGCGCCCTTGCCGCGAACGCACTGGCGCAATCCGGGCGAAGAGGCATCACCCCGCCGCCACTTCCACCGGCACCCACGCTGACAGAGCCTGCGATTCAACCGGAGCGCGCGCCCGCCGCGCCGGCGGAGTTGCGAGCCTTGCCGGAGAGCGTCCTCAACCGCCAGTTCAAGGCGCTCGACAAGGGGAGCTTTAGCCTCGCGGACTTCGGCGGCAAGGTCCTCGTCGTGAATCTATGGGCCTCGTGGTGCGGTCCGTGCCGTATGGAAGTGCCGGACTACGAGAAAGTGCGCAAAGAGTACGCTGGGCGCAGCGTGGAGTTCATTGGCCTGACTGCTGAAGACCCAAACACGTCTGCCAATCGCGTGAAGCAGTTCGTGAGTGAATTGAATTTCGGCTTCCGCCTGGGATGGGCCGACCGCGAGACGGCGGCAATGCTGATGAACGGCAGTCGCGCGATCCCGCAGACCCTGGTCATCACACCCGACGGTCGAATTGTGAGTCACTGGCGCGGCTACTCGCGTGGACAGGGACGCGACCGATTACGCGAGGCTATTGAACGCGCCCTCTCGGAGACATCTACACAAACGCGAAGCTCTCAATAAAAGAGATGCCTTTGAGCATCGATCGTGCGTTCACGGTGTTCGACTTGTAAGTAGATCCCGACGACTCGTACTATTGCTGCTTTCTTTTCTGTACCGTCGCGTTCTTGACTGATTCAATGCACACTAACTGCATATCGCGCGGCTTGGGCCTCGTGAAAGGGCAAACGAGAAAGTCGCCGAGGATTTCATTGTCTCCGTTGAGTTGCCCGGCCACGTCCGCAGGCAGATTGCGGTATCCAGGCAGTTTGAACCGTTGCTCGGAAATACCAAGCACCCGCCGGGTCCCAATCCGCCTGAGCCGAACCGCGGGTGCTCCGTTATAGACGGACAACCTGCCGCGTACGACAAAGCACTTGCCAGTTAGCTGAGGATGTTCGCGACATGGCTTCTCAATAGCTTCGCGAATGGGAGATCCGGCAGAGACGCTCGCGCAGACGATGAAAAGAGACGAGATCACGATGCGGTCGATCATGAATTCCAGCTTACAGGGGCGTCCGGCCTAAATCAATTTCACGCCTGGCAGTTTCTCACCGGCCAAGTCCAAGAGAGGGAGAAGAGAAACACCCAAAACCAACATTGAGGGCAGAAGCCCCCTCGACAATAAACGAGTTCGAACCTTAACGCTCACACGTTAGCGTGAATCAGCGGCGAAAATAGAAGGCGATAGCCTGCGCCAGATCCGGCGCTTCATCATCGGGCATAATGTTTGCGGCCAGGCCAAGCGCGGCAGCGCTCTGACCGGTGTCCTGATCGATGCAGGCCACAGCAACTCCCGCTAATAATCCGCCGAGCTCGCTCGTGTCGAAGAGTTGCGCCAGATCGGGGGCGTCTGATGGATTTATGAAAGCAACACAGTCGACCCCGCCTCCAGTTAGGAGCGCGTTTGTGCGATTGGGATCATTCGGTGCACAAGTGCGATAAGTCGCAACCAGATCGGCCCGCCCGCCCGCGTCCTCCAGTGCGTCCTGGAGACGGGTGCGGGAAGGGCCTGCGCTGGGAACCAGAAAGTTAAGACCATGAAGAGCTTCGCGCCCGCTAACGTAGGTCGCAATCGCTTCGCAGATCGCCTCAGTTGAAAGGCGATCAGGGACCACATCAATGTGAACGTGCGACTCCTCGAGCTGGTGAATCGTGTCTTGACCGAGGGCGCAAACCCGCAAAGAATCCAGTTCGCTTATCTCATGTCCCAGTTCTTGGAAGCGGCCCAGGAAGAATATAACTGCATTGACGTTCCGAAAGATCAGCCAGTCGTAGCCGAATAGATTCGCAATCGCCTCATCGAGTGCGGCGTAGTTGCGTGTGGCACGGATATCGAGCTTGGGCCAGCGAATCACGCGCGCACCACAGTGCTCAAGTTCGCGTGTGAGTTCCAGCGGGACTGAAGATGCGATCAGGACCGTGCGGCCAATAAGCGGACGATTGCTCGACATCGAATTTGTATATCGAGACGAAGTCAGTTTGTTCAGAAAAAACAGCAGCGTCGTCAGACGCGAAATACTTATAGTCTAGCCAAGTCGGGCTTCATATCGAAACTCCTTTGGGAGCGAAATCAGGAACCTTGCTCTTGTAAGGAGCTGCCCGTCAAATAAGAAGCGCCGGTCTATAAATATTTCGCTCCTAACGGAGCTTCGGACGTTCCGAGAAACCGGGCGGCCGCGCTTCCGGCAGGTCACTTGCTCTTTCGATGCTTTCGCACTCGCCATACAACAATGCCAATAACGATCGCCGAAATCAGCAGAATGGTTCCGCTGCGTCCGACCCACTTGACAAGCAGCGGCAGGCTCTGACCAAACAAATAGCCAAGCGTCGTAATAACCACTGACCAGAGGACGGCCCCCGCGACATTGAAAACGATGAAGACTCGCCATGGCATCTTGGATGCTCCGGCAAGCAAGGCAGCAAACACGCGCAGGCCGGTGATGAAACGCGCGACCAGAATAGTTTTGTTGCCGTGCCGCTCAAAGTAATTCTCCATATGTGCGAACCGCTTGGGCGTCAAAAAGAAGAAACGACCCACCCGTAGAAGAACGTTGCGCCCGTAGTGATGGCCGATCGCAAAGCCAATATTGTCACCGATGACCGCCCCGGTTGCGGCGATCAGCATTACGAGACCGAGATGAAATGTGCCGGTTGACGCAAAGTAGCCGGCGATTAGGAGGATGGTCTCACCTGGCACGGGCACCCCGGCATTCTCCAGCATCACGCCAAAAAACACGGCCCAGTATCCGTATGCGAGCATGTACTGCTCGATCAACTGCAGCGAGTCATGAAGAAAATTCATGCGCGCACAACTCTACAGGATTCCGCCGAGGCAATCTAACCAGTAGTGCGTACTGCCAGTTCGCGCGGGTTGGTAGCTTGCGCTACACAATCAGAGCAAGTTGGCATCCTCGGCCGATGGGCTTAGAATGGGTCCGGTTCTCCCCATGACCTGACAGAGTCGATCCAGTTGACTTTGTCACCAGCCGCAACACGCATTTACTCGATCGTATCGGAGCCGTCATGAAAATCCTGGCATGCAGAGTGGCCGCTATGATTCTGGTCCTGGCTTTCCCGGTCGTTTGGGCGCAGTCGCCGAAGGAGTCTCAGCGTCCGGGAGAACAGAATCCCGCAGGCACAAATCCGAACACCATTCCAACTGAAACTGTCCAGGACGATGTCGAGACACTCAAGATCGATACGAATTTAGTCACGGTTCCAGTCATCGCGAGCTCGCGCACCGGCCAGTACATTTCCGATTTGCGAAAAGAAGAATTCAAGCTGTCAGAGAATGGCGTCCGGCAAGAGATCGCTTTTTTGGCCACGGTAAATGCGCCTTTTCATGTCGTGTTAATGCTCGACACGAGCGACAGCACGCGGGAAAAACTGGCCCAGATTCAACGAGCGGCGATTGCCTTTCTCAATCAGCTGGGATCGCGAGACCGGGTCAAGATCATTTCCTTCGATACACAGGTGCGGGACTGGAACGACTTCACCAGTGACAAAGCGGTCCTGCGCGGGGCCATTGAAAAGACGGTCACCGGTACGGGAACCAGAGTGTACGACGCGATGCAAACAGCACTCGATGCGCTACGACCGATTCAGCAGCGAAAGGCCATTGTCCTCTTTACCGATGGCGTGGACTGGCACAGCGATAGTTCGACATTTGAGACTACGATCCACGATCTGGACGAATCGGGAGTAATCGTTTACCCCATTCGCTTCGACACTCGGGCCTTTACTGAGCAACTCGCCAGAAGACAGGCTGAAGAGCAGGACGGCGTCGCTCTGCCTACCAGTAGCATAATTCGCCAGCCTCCGACAGGTACGACGCAGACCACCTTCCCAAGCGACGATCCTTTTCCCGTGCCCACTCAAAAAAGATCCTCTTTGCCAATCCCGCCGCCTTCGGTACTTCTGGGTCGCGGGAGAAATCCGAATCCACAGGGCTCGCCGACTGATCCGTTTCCCGATTCGGGACCACGATCGACTACCCGAACGATACCTGATCCAGGTAGCACTAACGACCGGCGCAAGAACGATACGATTAGCGGTATGCTGGATAATCTCTACCTGATGGCTGACAGTTATCTAAAAGAGATTGCTGATCGTTCAGGTGGGCAGGTTTACCGCGCGGACAACGTGGGGGCTCTGCCCCAGGCCTTCGCCGCGATCGCTGATGAGTTGCGGACCCAATACCTGCTGGGCTACTACCCCACGAATCGAGATCATGATGGAGCGTATCGCAAAATCCAGGTGAAGGCCTTGCGCAAGGACGTCGCTATTCGCGCGCGCCCTGGTTATCGCGCCAGGAGCGGCGGATAGCTTTGGGAGCATACTAATTCGCGCTTTTAGAAGCCGCGGCAGGTCGCCCCAGTCCAACACCAGATTTGTCCCGCATCGCGTGGCCGTGATAGTTTTTTCAGCGCAATCCAAAAATTGATTTGAGTTTGTTGGCTATGTCCGATCGTAGAGAAGCGTGGGAGTTACTGTGCGAGTACACCAAGGGCGACAGCCTGCGCAAGCACGCGTTGGCAGTTGAGACCGCGATGCGAGCCTGCGCCAAACGTTACGGCGCGCCTGACGCTGATGCAGATGAATGGGCCATGGTCGGCCTGTTGCATGACTTCGATTACGAAATGTTTCCGGCGGTGGACCAGCATCCATTTACGGGTTCAAACATTCTGTGCGGTCGCGGCTATCCCGAGCGGATCATAAACGCAATCCTGGGTCACGCAACTTACACTGGAGTGCCGCGCGACACGGATATGGCGAAGGCGCTGTTTGCAACGGATGAGTTGTGCGGCTTTCTGGTCGCCTGTGCGCTGGTGCGGCCGTCCCGGAGTCTTGATGATATGGAAGTTTCTTCAGTGAAGAAGAAACTAAAGGACAAGCATTTCGCGCGCTCGGTCAATCGTGACGACATTCATCAGGGTGTGGCCGAATTGGGCGTCGAACTGGACGACCACATTCGATTTGTGATCGACGCCTTAAAGCCGGTGCAGAAAGAGATTGGGTTGGGACCAAAACAAGATCAGGCTTTACTCTAACGAGCGTGACGAATTCCATAATTGCGAGGGATGATCAGTCTTTGCGGAAATACCCGGGAAGCTGACAAGTAGGTTCCCAGCGTGCAAAGCAGCGCCAGAATCACGGTAAGCGTAGCTTGTGTCTTTCGTCTGCGAGCTGTGTGGCGGTAGACGAATACGGCGGAATAAGCAGCGATGGCCAGCGGAATAATCAGACTGGAGAGTAGGAGCCAGTCGTTGCGTGCGAGGGCCCTCGCACTTCCGAATACGCCGATCGCGAGCGCGGACCACAATCCGCAGGAAACTAATGCAGCGGCAAGAGAGGCTATGACGAGCAGTTTCCAGCGCATCGAGATCTGACCTTTAGAACGTCAACTGTTCAAGGGATTAGCAGGCGACGCAAGGATAGCATAGCGAGCAATCATCACCGAACAATGCTGACGCGAAGCGCGCTGATTTACCTGTCCAGACAGGAAGGGTTGAAAGAATTTGCCACGAAGTTCGGCCTTTTTAGAAAGCTTACCACCCGCTTTATTGCTGGCGAAACAATCGACGAAGCTGTAGCTGCAATTCGTGATCTGAACGCCCATGGCTGTACGGCATCCTTCGATCATCTGAACGAATCCGTCGGCAGTGTCGCTGAGACCGAGGCCGAAGTCCGGGAGTACCTGGACGTGCTGGCGCGTATTGATGAAACCGGAATTGATTCAAATGTTTCAATCAAGCTGACGCAGTTTGGCCTGGAGATCGATCCGGAGCTCGCTTATCGCAACGCCCGCCGCATTGTCGAAGACGCGGCCCGCCGCGGCAACTTCGTCCGCGTTGATATGGAGGGGTCGACGGTCACTCAAGCGACGATTGATGTTTTCAAACGTTTGCGGGCTGAATTCGGACTTAACGATGTCGGGATCGTCATCCAATCCTACCTCTATCGCACAAAGGACGACGCTCGCGATTTGTTGAAGATCCCGGCCCGTATACGCCTGTGCAAAGGCGCGTATAACGAACCACCGGAGGTTGCCTATCCAGCCAAGAAAGACGTTGATGCCAACTACGTTCGGGTGATGCAGTTGCTGCTGGCCAGCGGCGTCTATCACGGGATTGCGACTCACGATCCAAAGATGATCAATGCGACGATCGAGTTTGCGCAGCGCGAGGGCATCGGCAAGCAAGCGTTTGAGTTTCAAATGCTCTATGGCATCCGCCGTGACCTGCAGGATCAACTGGCCCGGGACGGCTATCGGATGCGTGTATATGTTCCTTATGGGAAACACTGGTATCCTTATTTTATGCGGCGCCTGGCCGAGCGGCCGGCGAACATCTGGTTTGTCCTAAGGAATATGCTGAAGGGTTGAAATCGGGGCAGTAGCCCGACCGTGAGGGAGGGCTGGAGCGCGCCGATGGCGCGCTGGCGGACAGGATGTCCGCGCTCCCAGTGAGAAAATGGAAAACTACCTCTGGATCGTCTGGACCATTCTCGGCGCGGTTCTGATCATCGCGGAAATCTTTACGACCGGTTTCGTCCTCCTGTGGTTTGGGATCGGCGCCCTGGCAGCGGCCTTCGCCGGATTGCTTGGCGTCCATAGCATGACCGCGCAGTTTCTCATTTTTGCCATTGTTTCGATTGCCCTGACGGCTGCCTCGCGCACGATCTTTGTTCAGTACTTTTCCCGCGAGACAACTGGCGGTGATCTGAAATCGGGAGTCGAGGGATTGCCGGGAAAAGTAGGCACCGTCGTTTCTTCCAGTCGTGGCGCACTTCACGAAGGCGCGGTCAAAGTGTTCGGCACAACCTGGACTGCGTTTCCCGTCGATGGCGAAGATCCTCTGGAAGCTGGAGACCGCGTCGAGGTCGAGCGGGTGCAGGGTGCCTCAATCTATGTTCGACGAGTTGAGTCGGGTCGTGATTGGCGGGGAAAAGAACTGCCGGAAAGAACGGAGTGAGCACTAATGTAGTCAGGTTGAGGCGGATTGACTTCGTCGAAATCACGCCGTCACCCGATTAGAAGCGATTGAGAGGCTCGTCAGTGCGACGAGGTATCAGCCTCAGTTTCGTCGAGTGTCTTGTCTTCTTCGAGCGGTGGTAATTCTACCGTAATTCGATCTGCGCTGGCTTCGCGCAACTCTTCGCCGGTGAATCTTGCCAGCACGACAGTGATGTTGTCCTCGCCCCCGCGATAGTTTGCCTGATCCACCAAAGCGTCACAGGCCGCAGCCAGGTCGCCATTAGACTCGGCCACAATTTGGCGGATATCCTCATTGCGAAGCTTCCCGGAGAGTCCATCACTGCACAGCAGTAACAAGTCGCCTTGCCGAATCTGAATGCGGGCTGTCGCCGGGGCCAATTCGGTCTGAGCGCCGAGCGCCTGAAGGATCACGTTCCGGAACATGTGCGTCTCAGCTTCTTCTTCGCTAATCTGACCCACATCGACGAGTTGTTGCACCAGGGACTGGTCCTTGGTGGCCAGGCGAATTTGCTCACCGCGCATTACGTATGCACGGCTGTCTCCGACCTGCACCAGATCCAGTTTGTCACCCTTTATCGCAGCACCGGTTAACGTCGCGCCCATGCCGCTGCAGCGGCTGTCTTCCAGGCTCTTGTAATGTATGTTCCGGTTCGCCTGCATCGTGGCTTGCTTCAGGCAATCTACCAGAGGAGCGCCAGGTTCACAGCCTTCTCCGTCGGCCTGCTTGCCCATCAAAACATCGTGCACTGCCTCAATCGCCATGCGACTGGCCACATCTCCCGCCAGGGCGCCGCCCATGCCGTCAGAAACGACGAGCACCAAGCCTTGTTCTCCCAGTGGGAACCGATTCATTTCCTCGGGACCCACTGGGCCGTCCGAGCCACTCCACGTTCGTGGCGTGGTGAGATCGAGCAAGAGAAAGTTGTCCTCGTTTCCGCGGCGGACGCGGCCAACGTCAGACTTTGCATGCAACTCAACCAGCATAATTGGGGATCGTAAGTGTGTCGATTCCGAAAGACTATGGGTACGTCAGGATTTTATCTTGTCGCCCGTCACTTGTCACTTGTTAACCGCGCCCAGTGCTTGATCCAGATCGGCGATGATGTCGTCGGTGTCTTCAATGCCCACCGAAATTCGGACGAGTCCATCCGTAATTCCGAGACGTTCGCGCGCCTCGGGAGCAACGGAGGCGTGCGTCATAGTGGCCGGATGACAGACTAAAGTTTCGACGCCGCCCAGGCTTTCCGCCAGGGTGCATAGCTTTGTTGACTCGAGCACCAGCCGCGCATTTTCCAGAGACCCGACATCAAACGAAACCATGCTGCCAAATCCCTTCTGTTGACGCTTGGCGAGTTCGTGCTGCTTATGTGAAGGCGAGCCCGGGTAGTAAACCTTTCGTACCTTTGGGTGATCTTCCAAAAAGGCCGCCACCGCCCGTCCTGACTTATCGTGCTGCTCCATACGCAGCGCCAGCGTCTTGGTGCCACGAAGAACCAGCCACGAATCAAAAGGCGAAAGAATTGCACCGGCGCTGTTCTGGATAAGCGCAATCCAATTGGCGTCATCCTCATTGTTGAGAACTACGGCGCCGCCGATACCGTCGGAGTGGCCGTTAAGAAACTTGGTCGTCGAGTGCACTACGATGTCCACGCCAAAATCCAACGGTCGCTGGAGATACGGCGACATAAAAGTATTGTCGCAAACCACGCGCGCGCCGGCGGCGTGGGCCACGTCTGAAACTGCCTTGAGATCGGTCACAATCATTACCGGGTTTGTCGGCGTCTCGACAAATACCATGCTCGTGTTGTTCTTGATTGCGGCCTCGACGTTGGTGACTTCGGAAGTATCTACAAACTCGAACTCAATTCCGTAGTTCGCCAGGACCCGCTTAAACAAGCGATTGGTGCCCCCATAGGTATTGTCTGAAACAATGACATGGTCGCCGGCTTTCACCAGCCGCATCGTCGCGTCAATCGCCGCCATTCCCGACGCGAAAGCGTATCCGAACTGCGCACCTTCCAGCGCGGCCAAATTGCGTTCCAGCGCCAGCCGCGTGGGATTAGCAGTGCGCGCGTACTCAAAGCCCTTGTTCTTTCCCAGGCCGTCCTGAGCGTAGGTAGACGTTTGATAGATCGGAATGGTGACCGCGCCGGTAGCCGAGTCCGGTTCCTGACCGGCATGAACTGCAGTGGTAGCGAAACCCATAAAAAGAATCCAAGAAGTCCTAAACCAGAATGCAAGAGGTCGGAATCAGAAGGACGGATAGTAGCTTGTGCATGATTTTAGTGTCAATTCAAGAAAGCTTGCTAGCTGCGGCCTGAGCGCCATGTCGCATTCTCAAGACCATTGGTTTCGGCTTAATACCTGCCTGCCCACAGGAGAGAGATGACACCGGCCTAGAGACCTTCCCAGCCCTTAAGCAGACCACCCGGTGGCACGTCCAACCAACTGGCGCCGGAGAAGGCCCTTAAAGAAATCAGCCGCCTCGGCTCAGGTTTCCGTCAAGAGCGGAATCGAGTATTATCGGTGCCTATAGAACCTTTTGAGAACGTGCTCGAGCCAATCTCTAGCAGAATGGGGCTGATTCACCAAACTCGGCCCTGGTTTCCGGAGCAATAAGGCGCAATGGCTGACGAAGATCAATCCGACGAGCTTTCTCCTGACGAGCGTCGCCAATTCGACCGCTCGCGGCTGATCATGGATGTTCATTTCGATGGCGCGGATTCGACCGGGGTCGCCAGCACAAAGGACTTAAGCCTCGGGGGCCTCTATTTGAGCACGCGGGTAGACATCCCCAGGGGAGCGACGTTGACGTTGCGGATCCCGCTGGGCCGCCAACACATCGTCGTCAGAGGCGACGTCGTTTACAGTCTGCCTGGTCACGGTGTCGGCGTCAGGTTTCATCGCTTATCAAACGACAAGCGCGCTTTGATGGAGAGCCATCTGCCCGCGTTTAGCGGCGGGCTCCTGCCGCCAATTCCAACGGATTAAATATGTTCGATCAATTCACCCTCGGTATCGAAGAAGAATTTCAGATCGTCGATCCGCAGACGCGCGAGCTGCGCTCGCACGTGTCGGAGTTTCTGGAAGAAGGAAAGATGATTCTTGGCGAGCAGATTAAGCCAGAGATGATTCAGTCGATGATTGAGGTCGGCACTGGCATCTGCCAGAACATTCAGGAAGCGCGGGCTGATATATCGAATCTGCGCGGTGTCATTGCGTCGCTGGCCGAGAAGAACGGACTTAAGATCGTGGCCGCGTCCACCCATCCGATTTCGCGCTGGCAGGATCAGAAGATCTTCGATGATGAGAGATACGAGCTGCTGGTGCAGGAGCTGCAAACCGTCGCGCGCTCGCTTTTGATCTTTGGGTTGCACGTTCACGTCGGTATTCCAGATCGCGAGCGTCAGATTCATATCATGAACGCCTCGCGGTATTTTCTGCCCCACGTCCTGGCGCTGACCACGTCTTCGCCGTTCTGGATGGGCCACAACACGGGACTCAAATCCTATCGTTCGGAAATCTTTAAGCAGTTTCCCCGCACGGATATTCCCGATCACTTTGATTCTTATCCGGGCTTTCAGCGTTACGTCGAGCTGCTGGTTAAGACAGGCTGCATCAACGACGGCAAAAAGATTTGGTGGGACTGCCGGCCGCATCCGGTTTTCCCAACGCTGGAGTTTCGCATCTGTGACATTCCCACGCGCGTCGACGACACAGTGGCAATCGCCGCGCTGTTCCAGGCCATCGTGGCCAAGCTAACCAGGCTGATGGAAAAGAATCTCGGCTTCCGTTTGTACCGGCGCATGCTGATTCAGGAGAACAAGTGGCGGGCCGTGCGCTGGGGACTGGAAGGCAAGATGATTGATTTCGGTAAGCAGAAGGAAGTCCCGACGCGAGATTTGATTCTTGAGCTGCTGGAATTCGTTGACGACGTTCTGGACGACCTCGGTTCACGCAAGGAGATCGAGCACATCCACACAATTCTGGAGCGGGGAACCTCAGCCGAGGAGCAGTTGCGCGTCTATAACGAAACCAGCGACTTAAAGGCGGTCGTGGATCGCCTGATGGAACTGACGATGGAACACGTTCCCCGTAATGTGGACCTGAGCGTCAGCAAGGTAGCCACTGCGCATTCGACGATCGCGAAGTAAGGAAAATCCCTTCCCTACGTATTCCCGTTTGACTCTCTCAATCTGTGCCTTTCAAATCTTCGATCTGCTTCCGCGCCGCCAAATAATACTGCCACAGCATCCTCGCGGCAACGGAACGATACGGACGCCAGCCTTCGGCGATCTTTGCCAGCTCAGAGAAAGATGGGCGAATGTTCATCCTGCGTAATCTGCCCAACCCCGAGGCTAGAGCGATGTCTCCATCCGGCCAGATGTCGGGACGTCTCAGGGCCATCAAGAGGTAGATATTTGCTGTCCATGGGCCGACGCCTTTGATGCGCAACAGCGCCTGGTGAGCGTCGTGGTCGTTCAGCCGCGCGATCTGCTTTAGATCGCCATTGGTGAAGGCCTGCGCTACCTGCACGCAGTAATGAGCTTTCTGTCGCGTCACGCCGAGCGAACGCAGAGAAGCTTCGCCTGCTTCAATGAAGCCAGAGGCAGCGAACGGTTCGATGTTGGATTTGAGCCGCTTGAACATTGCCCGCGCTGATACGAGCGACACCTGCTGCTCGAGAATGATCCGCAGCAGGGTAGGGAATCCGGGACGTCTCGCCCACATGGGCGGCGTACCATGGTTGCGATAGACTTCAGCGAGGTGCGGGTCGCGCGCCGCCAACGCCGCCGCTGCCAGCTCCAGGCTCTCGCTCGTCAGACGAGTTGGTTGATCCTTAGTTGTCGTTTTCAAATCACCTGGAAGACGTGGCGGAAACACCGAATTTCCGCAGGTACAAGGCGAGAGGACCCTGTACCCGCGGAAGCA
>WNFR01001324.1_pt1 | contig 25781 bp, 17 predicted proteins | sample 5400221 | NCBI WGS metagenome assembly WNFR01 (sample SAMN13153357, study PRJNA577476) | soil metagenome | isolation source: 40 cm soil under Madrone tree | place: USA:California | collected 2016-06-14 | reverse complement strand
CGTAGGAAATGAATGTAATCGTGCCGATCAGCAGCGCGCGATTGCGTAAAGCACTAGGATTTTCTGTGGAAGGACTATCGGTCTGATGGAGCATTTTGGTGAAATCGCGCTGCTGCTGCAACAGGAACAGTACAACACATAATTGCAGCGTGTCCCCTGCTTCCCTCGTTAAGCTTGGCGTGCGTAGTGGTTGTTTTGAATTGCTCGACCGTAAAGCACAACCTGAATTCCTCCGAAGTCTCGCTGTTCTATAAGAGATTTCATCGCGCCAATAACAGCAGCCAGGTTGGACTCAGTCTTGTCATGCCCTGAAGTCAAGCTGGCATGTGAGACAACAAACCACACACGAGGATGCTGCGAAATGGCGCGCTGGATTTGCAGGTAGTCGGGCTTTTCCACGAAGTCGAGGAAAGTAATACGTGGGCCGTGGTATGGATAGAGGACCTCGGGGCCTTGCGCATTCTCAAGCGAGCGATAGTAGTCATATGAGACTCTCCCCATGCTCACGTAAAAGATCAGGGCATCTCCGGGCTGAGCGTTGCTGATTAAGTATCGAGTCGCCGCGCGCCAATTGTCGCTCGGAGACGTCAGGCGCTGGTGATAGTAGTCCTCGGTGCCTTGGAGGCCGGTGAACGCGAAAATCAGCAGGGCAGGCGCGAGAAGCCAAAGACGCCGAATGCGGTCGAGCCCCGAACCTGCAAGCAATACCAAGGCAGGTAGGGAGATGATGAAGTATCGCGGTACGAACAGGGGCCGCGCAAAGGAAACGATCAGGACGAGACCGATCGGCACGAACAGCCAAAGCAATAGAAAACGATATCGCCACGCGTTCCAGTCGGCTTGCTTGCGTCTCCACGTCACGCCGAGCGGATAAATAGCAGCAACGCAGCCTGCGCCATATGCAAGCACTAGGACTGGACCACGGCTTCCCGTCATCAGCAGCGCAGTTTGCCACAGGTTGCGAAAGCCAGGCCGCTGCACCCAACTAAGAGGCCCGGCGCCAGTGGTCGCAACGAAAGCGAAGATCGGGAACGTGGCGACGGCAATCGGCAGCCAAACTTTCTTTACTTGCTTCGGGACCAACTCCGGTTGAAGAAAGCGTAGCGAAAGCCAGTGGGCCAACAACACCAGTCCAGAGAAAAAGTGCGCGTACACAGCCATACTGCTGAGAAGCACATAAGTGACACGGTTCCTGCGTGACGACGTCTCGAGACACTTCAGAAAATACAGGCTAGACAAAACGCAAAGCAGCACTGTTAGCGAATAGCTGCGTGCCTCCTGCGAGTAGCGGACGTGAAAAGCATTGAGGCTCAGCAGCGCGGCCGCGATAAGGCCCGCGCGCGGGCCGAACAGTCGTCGGCCGAGCACATAGACAGCGGGAATAGTTGCTAAACCGAGAAACGCGGAGAGCGACCGAACGAACCATTCACTGTTGCCAAAATGCAACCACCCGCGCAACAGCAAATAATACAGTGCCATGTTGGCTTCGCGGCGCCAGAGAATACGAACGAAGTTATACCAATCGAGGCGGGCGATGCCCACGCTGGCACCTTCATCGAACCAGAAGCTCTTTGCCGTCAGAATATGAAACCGCAGTGCCGCGCCAGCGGCGGTGATGGCCGCCAGCGAGCCGATAATGACAAGATGCGAGGAGGTCGAATTCGGAGTCCGGGGACTAACGCCCCGAGTCTCGACAGTTTCCGGGTTGATCGCTGGAGTGGTCAGAGGCGCATTCACAACAATAGATCTTCACAACAATAGATCATGGTATCCCGGAATGCATGGTTCTGAGCGGGGCTTCAGTACAATAAGTGGCTCCGGTGGCCAGCGGAAAGTGATACTGATTTCCACGGACGCAGAGATTCGTAAATGTTCACAAAAATCCTGATCGCTAATCGTGGCGAGATTGCCGTGCGCGTGATACGCGCGTGCCATGAACTGGGGATTGCCTCCGTTGCTGTCTATTCCGAGGTAGATCGAAAAGCACTGCATGTGCTCAAGGCAGATGAAGCGTATCTGATTGGCCCAGCCCCCGCCGCCGAATCGTACTTGAACATTGAGCGAATTCTCGAAGCTGCGAAAGGAAGCGGGGCGGACGCGATCCATCCTGGCTACGGATTCTTGTCGGAGAACGCGCAGTTCGCGCAGGCCTGCAGGGATGCTGGAATCAAGTTCATCGGGCCTTCGCCGGAGTCGATCGAGCTGATGGGCTCGAAGACCCGCGCCCGGCAACAAATGGAGAAAGCCGGAGTGCCGTTTGTGCCGGGAACGTCGCGCGGCGTGGAATCAGTTGCGGAAGCCAGAGAAATTGCGGTGACGCTCGGCTATCCGGTCATGCTGAAAGCGGCGGCTGGTGGTGGCGGCAAGGGAATGCGCCTGGTGGCGAGCGCCACTGAACTCGCGTCGGCACTGGAGGGCGCTCAAAGCGAGGCCCAGCGCGCTTTCGGAGACGGCGAAATTTACCTGGAGAAAGCCATTCTCGACCCGAGGCACATTGAAATGCAGGTGCTCGCCGATGAACATGGCACCTGCGTTTACCTCGGAGAACGCGAGTGCTCGATCCAGCGACGACATCAGAAAGTTTTGGAGGAGGCGCCATCCCCTGCTGTGACTCCAGAAATGCGGAAACGCATGGGTGAACTCGCGGTCAAAGCCGCAAAGGCCGCCAAATACACGAACGCCGGAACGATTGAATTTCTTGTTGATGCGAGCGGGAATTTCTACTTTCTCGAAATGAATACGCGTTTGCAGGTTGAGCATCCAGTCACCGAATTGGTTACTGGGTTGGACCTGGTCCATCTGCAGATAGGAATTGCCGCAGGCGAAAAGCTTCCGTTCGCGCAGAAGGACATCGACATCCGGGGACATGCCATCGAGTGCCGCATCTACGCGGAAGATCCAGATAACAATTATTTCCCCAGTCCCGGAGAAATCACCTCGCTGACTGAGCCTTCAGGGCCTGGGATCCGCGTGGATGGCGGGATTTATCAAGGCTGGAATGTGCCGCTCGACTACGATCCGCTGTTAGCGAAGCTCATTGGAGTTGGCGAAGACCGGCAGCAGGCCATTGCGCGGGTGAAACGCGCCGTCGATGAATATTTCATCGGTGGAGTAAAGACTAATCTGTCGCTGTTTCGGCGCATTTTGAACGACCCAGCATTTGCCGCTGGGAACACTGACACGGGGTATTTGGGTCGTCTGCCGGGAGCGGATCAATTGGAATCTGAGGGCGAAAAGGAATTGGCAGCCATCGCGGCGGCAATATTTGCGATGCTGGATTCATCTCGTGTTGGCACTGAGAACGGCTCGGCAACCGCGGCATCTTCAACATGGAAAAAGACAGCCCGCGCCGAGGCGCTGAGGTCCGAAACTCTGAGATAAGAATGCTCTATCAAGTAAGAGTTGGCCAAAGAAGCTATCGGGTCGAACTGCAGAACTTAGAGGAGCCTCCTGCTACGCCGGGGGCCAGCACCGGCCGGTGGAGAATCCGGCTCGACGGTCGCGAACTCTTGATCGACGCTGTGCAGGCCGGCGCGAACACACTCTCACTCCTGATGAACGGGCAGTCGTTCGAGTTAAGAAGGGAGCGACTTCAAAATAGCCTCCGAATTCTCGTCCGCGGAACTGCATATAGCGTCTCGATTGACGACCCCCGGTCTCTGCGCAGCCGCAAGCGGGCCGGAATGGACGATGCTGGACCGCAGAAGCTGGTCTCGTCCATGCCCGGCAAAGTAGTGCGCGTGCTTGCGCGTGAAGGCGACGAGGTCGCTGCCGGACAAGGCGTAGTAGTAGTTGAAGCGATGAAAATGCAGAACGAAGTACGATCGCCAAAGGCGGGGACACTGGTAAGAATGTTCGCTAAGCCAGGGAAGAATGTCGATGCGGGCGAAGTGCTGGCAATCGTCGAATAGAGGCGTTAAGGCGTTGATCCGGTACTCGCCAGCACTTGCTCCGCGTAATAATTCTCGATCTTTGCCTGATCGTGCATGACTTCGTAATAGGCGGCTTTCAATACCTGTTCGCGATGGTCTTGCAGCTGCGTTCGAATTTCCTGCTCCACTCGGGGGTCGCCAAGCTCGCGCTGTCCGGCATCGTCCCGGGCTATGAGCTTCACGATCTGGAACCCCGCTAATTGTCTGGTGGCAGGGTTTGCCAGAGGGATGACGGGCGTGTACCTGCCAGGCTTCAGCTTGATCACGCTCTCGCGGGTGGCGGCATCGGTTTGCTTCAGCGCGGACTCTGGAGCAATACCTATATCGCCGCCGTTCGCCGCCGTGGCTCCGTCTTCTGAGTAAGTGGTTGCCAGCTTAGAAAAATCTTCTCCGGCCTCGAGACGGGACAGGACAGTCTGAATCTTCTTGCGGGCTTCCGCCTCATTGCGGGCCTTGTTCGCTGAATCGCGCGCTTGCGGATCGGGTGCCGTGGTCACCAAAATGTGCGCCAGATGATAGCGGGGTTCGATCAGATTGAACTCGGCCTTGTGCTGGTTATAGTAAGCGGCAATATCCTGCTGAGTGATGTTGATCTTGGAGGTGATCTCCTTGTGCAGGACCTTGTCTGCAGTAAGGGTCCGCCGGATATCGCGCCGAAAATCGTCAACCGAAAGCTTCCGCTCCTGCAATTTTTGGGTGAATTGCTCTGCTGTGTACGGAGATTTAATCTCGTTGAGCTTGCGGTCGACTTCGTCATCGGTTGCAAGCAGGCCGAGCTTCGCGGCGCGGTGCATCAAGATCTCATTCTCAATCAGCTCGCGCAGGATACTGAGCCGCAAACTTGCAGCTTGCTCTTCACCGATAGGCTCGTTCGACCCGGCGGTCTGGTTCTGAAAATACTTCTCGACATCGGCGCGATAGATTTTCTGTCCGTCCACGACGGCTGCGACATCGTAGCCCGAGTTCTTGGCGTTACACGCACCGAGAATGCCGCTGACAGCGAGTAGTGACGACACGAGGACGGCTTTCCTGTAATCAAGGTTCAGCTTCAATGTCCTTCTCCAGATTTCTAGATTTGTCGCGGCACGTTGTCCCGGCAAGTTATCTCGGCGTGCCGGCATGGTCGCCTGGAGCTGCAGGCGCGGGAGTACCAGGCGCGGGAGTACCAGCGGGGGTGCTAGCCGATGCTGGATGGCTGCCAGTAGTCACACCCGCTTGCTGCAGAGCTGTGTCAAACAACGCTCGAACTTCTGCGGTGCTGCGGGCACCGTCTAACATCTGGCCGTTGATAAACATAGTGGGTGTTCCGCTGATTCCCAGCGACTCACCTTCCTTGGTGGAAGCCTTTACAGCGTCATCGTTCTGGGCCTTCACGCAGGCCTGCAATTTGCCGGAATCGAGTTTGAATTTGCTGGCTTCCGTGAACGTAATCTTATCGAGCGCCGCGAGTTGATTGTCGTGCCCCTTCTCCGAATTCACGACATCTCGATTGGCATGGATGTAGTCAGCGAAATCCCAATATGCGTCATTGTTCTGCGCCGCCAGGCAGTTCGCATTTACGGCTGCGTGAATGGCCCAGGGGTGAATCTCCGACAGCGGGAAATCCTTGTAGATGAAAGCCACTCGGTCCCCATACTCCTTCAACAGCCCGGGAAACAACGTCTCATGCATATGCGAGCAGTACGGACACTGAAAGTCGTCATAGTTCACAACTACAACTTTGGCGTTCGGATTCCCGCGCACTGGACGTCCTTTGACGTCGATCTTCTTCATATTCTCCGCGTACGGGTCCTTGCTCAAGTCCATCTTGGTCATGCGAATCAGGGTCTTCTGATCTTTGGAGAGAAGGAAGTCGTAGTTCTGCTTCTTGCCATCCCCGTCGAAGGTGACGGTTACGGAGTCGTAATTCGGAAACTCGCTGGGATGGGGAGCTGCGATGATGACCTTTACAGTCGCGGGCACGTTGTAAGAAACGCGAAGCTGGCGCTCAATGCGCTGTGCCACATCGGTCGGGGCCTGGGCTGAACAACCCAGACATACCAGTAAGAAGAGGATGAAAGTGCGTTTGCACAACGTCACCAGAAACCGCCTAATCATTGGGGATTGCCTGCATTATCTCACACGCAGCATGTTGTGGCGCGGGTGCCCTCGCCCGCGTAGAAGGCCATCTATTCGTTTACTGCCCTTGACTGCGGCTCCTGATTCGCCGGGCGAAATTCCCGCGCCGAACCGATCCTATCTGCCGGAAGCAGTGAATTCATCGAGCCCGAACGAAAGCCCTCCAGATCAAGGGTTACAAATTTAAATCCCAAGGACTTGAAGATTCTGCTGAACTCAACCGCCATCTCAGCCGTCATGGCGCGAGACATTTCCTCCTGCGCAATCTCGATGCGCGCAATGTCCCCGTGATGGCGTACCCGAAACTGCCGGAAGCCTAGTTGGCGAAGAGCGTCTTCGCCCTGTTCAACCATTCGCAATGCCTCGACAGTTACTTGGCGGCCATACTCGATTCGGGAAGAAAGGCAGGCGGAGGCCGGTTTGTCCCAGATGCGCAGCCCCGCATCGCGAGCGAGCGTGCGAATCTCATCTTTACCGAGCCCGGCATTGAGCAACGGGGCGACGACCTTGTGTTTAGACGCCGCAATCTGTCCTGGACGGAAGTCGCTCTGATCATCGAGATTTACGCCATAGGAGATCGTCTCAAAACCCTGCGCTGCGGCAAAGCTTTCCATCACTGTAAATAGCTCATCTTTACAGTGAAAACAGCGTGAGGAATCGTTGCGTACGTACTCCGGATGGCTGAGCTCATAGGTACGAACGATCTCCAGCGGAATTCCATGCTCATGCGCGAAAGCTATCGCGTCGTCGAGTTGAAAACGGGCCAGGCTTGCCGAATCCGCGATTACAGCTAGCATGTCAGTCGCCAGCGCCTGATGCGCCGCCCATGCCAGGAAAGCAGAATCCGTGCCACCGGAGTAGGCAACAAGAGTGCGTCCCAGCGAACGGAGTCCGCGGTCGAGAGCAGACCGTTTGGACGCCAGACTCGAAGCGGCGGTCATAAAAGTATCTTATGCTGAAACTGCAGAGCAGGTTGCATTCTAGAACAACCGCTCTCCCCGCCGGAGGTTTCCAAATGCACCCACGTTTGCCAGTGAGAAGGTGAACCGAAACTGGTTTTCGTTGCGAACCGAGGCGAGCGCAAAGCGCCGGTATTCAATGTTCACGCCACAGCAATCCCAGTTGTAGGCCACCTGTGCCGATCCGTACTGCACCTGGTTCAAGACAATGTCATAACCCAGATTCACTGCGCTGCTGAAGCCAAGTTTGTGCGCGTTACCGTAGCCCAGGACTCCGTGGAACTGGTTGAATTTGGAAGCGAGAGGGGTCGCGGAGGTTGAAACTTCGCCCGGCACGTGAAGAAAAGCATCGCCGGCGCCCACCGTGAACAAACCGAAGTGGTGATTAAACAGAACCGTGCTGGTGTTGACCCGCCCTGCCCGGAAGTCATAATCGACATCCCATTCGAGATCGCTTCGCGGACCGGCAGCGATGCGTAACCGAGAAATCAGCGGCGACAAATGTCGCGCCTCAGTTAAGAACGCAATACCAGTTAAATCCACCGTGCTGGTGAACACGTTTCGCCTTCCTGGAACAAGTGCGCCGCCAAAGGTCGGATCAATAAAATATTTTTGCGCCAGCTCCCAACTGACAATCTCGCGAGTGCCCGGCTGTACAGCGCAAACTGGCTCGGCATTGACCTGGGTCCGTTCCCAGGGGAGCCGGTTCGGCCCCGGCGCGGCGCCGACCAACAATGCTGGCATACCTTCCGGCCCGCAGGTCTCTGGCTCTGCCGAAGTACGTTTTGCGTAGAGGCGGTTCACGATTGCATATTCAACTTCGTTCGTGTCGCTAAGGATGTCGCGTTCATCGAAACGCAAAACGTGTGAAAAGTTCTCGACACCCGTGACGTAGCCATATCTCACCCGCGGCTCGATCACATGCTTCCACTTGCGGCCGAACAGTTCATGGTCAAAGATCCGGTCGAGCGCTGGAGGCCGCATCTCAACTGCACCCTCAAGCGATTTACGATTCAGCGTTTTGCTGATGGCAGAGCCGACATCGGTGATAGCCACGCCAGCTGACGGAATGAGTTGCTGAGTGTAGATGGTGTCACGGAGTGAAAGCTCTGGGCGAAGGACCCATCCCTTGAAAACCAACGGTAGAGAGACATCGGGATTCAGGTCGAAGCGTCCAAGGAGGGGAGCGGTGCTGAAGTTAGGCTCGCTGCGCGATAGGCCTTCGGCGGCGGCCTCGAATTGACCGTGAAAGGGCGTGTTGCCAAGCTTTTGGTCGACGCTTGAGATCTCGCCGCCAGGAGCATGCAATATTGTGATCACGTCTCCGGCAGTGGTGCTTTCGAAGTTCTGATACCGGCGGGTGTTGGCGTTCAAAAACAATCCGCCAGTTGTGTTGGACAGGAACGCCTGGGAACGCACTTCGGAGCTAACTGCTTGCGAGAACACATCACTGAAGGCCAGCCTGAAAACGTAGGAGGTGAGATAGTCGACATTCGCGACGCCGCGAAAATTGTGCGCGAAAGAAGCTTCCGAATTGAGGCGAGCTTCGGTGCCGCCCTGGTTTACGCCGTCCAGCCCGCGGTCAAAGACGCTGAAAAGTGTCAGGTCAACAAATGAGTCGTCCGAGGGCCGCGCCCGGAATTCTGCGCTGGGCGCCCAACCTCTGCGGGAAAAATATTCTGTTCCTGCATGCAGGTCCATGCTTCTGTTGATCGCCCAGAACACAGATTCGCCAGCGGTGTACCCGCGAGTAGAAGAGCGGCCGACATTGGGAAGAAGAAATCCCGACTGGCGTGGTGCTTTCTGCACTGGATGCGTCGCAAAGGGCAGGTAGAGAACCGGAATGCCCTCTATGCGAAAACTGCTGTGATAGATTTTGGCGTTGCCGCCAACTTCCACCTCGGCCTTACGCTCGGAGAATTGCCATTTTGGACGAGGCAGCTCGCAAGTCGTAACGGTACCGTCAATAACCCGGTAATGGTCCGGCGCCGTCTTCTCAACCACGCGTCCGGTAAAAAAGAATGGATTAGAACTGGTGAACACCGTCCGGCGTTTCTGAACTTTCAAACCGAGACTTCCCCTCACGGTTTCAAAGGTACCAGTCTCGTTCTGAGTGTTGTACTTTCCGCGCGCTGCTTCGATGTGCTCATCGTTGGGTCCACCCTCAAGCACCAGATGACCTTCGGCCTCAATCTCGCCGGTATCGGAGTTGTAGGTTACGTCGTCTCCGGAGAACGTGTAGCTGCCATAGTCAATTCTCACGTTGCCACGCAGCTTGTAAACTGGCCCTTCCTTCTCCTGCCGTTCGGCCCTGATGGTGACCGGCAGAGATGGCTGAGTAGCAGGATTGGCAGTATTAACCTGTGAAGTTGAAGCTGGAAGCAACTGGCTGGTAACTAACCGCGGCGCGAGTAGCGGATGACAAAGCACTGCCGCCGTGATAAGCAATCGAGTGCGGGAAGGCATCGCGAACGCATGGAGTCCAGACACCGGACTGTGCGTGAAAGTAACACGTTCGCGACTCCCGAGGCAAAGCAAGAGGCCATTACGTTCAGCATGAGCCCACCGGAAACTCAATCCGATTCTGACTCCGCATCGACGTACTTCGATCCTGAGGCTCCCGACGTGAGTGAACAGCGATTCTCTGCCAGCCTGGAAGCTACGATTGAGCGGCCCAACTTTGTTGTAGATGCGGCTGTTCCAGAGACACAGGGGGAGAGATCTGTTGCCGGCACGATGGACACGCCGGAAACATCTTCAACTGCCGCCCAAGGAGTTGCGGGGGAACTGAGTCGTGAACGGTTGCCAAACGGGGACTCTATCTCATCATCATCGACAGCCGAATCATCGGCGATCGACGGCGACGACTGGCGCGATCTGGTCAGCGCCAAAGTCAACACTTATAGATCACGCAAGCCCCGCGTTGACCGTTATCCGTCGCTGCAATTGCAATTCGAGCAGCGCACATACCGCAATCCAGGTTCCTCGGAAACCGGGGTAAATACATTGACGCCGATGAGTGAACTGGTAAGGCTCGAGAGTACCGCGTTCGAGTCCTCCGGACCCGTGGTCGCCGTTTCAACAGAAGCAACAGCGCGTGTTCTCGAGTTTCCACGAGCAAACGCTCTTCCAATACGACAAGACGAACTCGCCGACCCGGTAATTGATCGTCCTCGAATTATGGAAGCACCGGAACTGCTGCCCGCGCCTCCAGCCATGGGAGGGATCCTCATCGAGCCGGTGCAGGAGACCGAACCCGAGCGGCGGCCCGGCTTCGACATGCCTCTTCAGTCTGCGCCACTGTCAAGGCGGCTATTGGCCGGCGGAACGGACCTTCTGGTACTCGCGACTGCGATATCGATATTCGAGTCGATTGTTATCCGAGTTGCCGGCCCACTCACGTTGGAGGCGTCTGGAGAGCTCACAATCGGCTTACTGGCGCTGCTGTGGCCAGCTTATCAATATTGCTTACTAGTTTTCTCCGGAACGACTCCCGGACTGCGTCTTTCCAAGCTGGCTGTCACACGTTTCGACGGAACGACTGCTCCCAAGAGCCTCCGCCGCTGGCGTGTGCTGGCCTCTCTACTCTCCTGCGCTTCTCTCGGCCTTGGATATGCCTGGTGCTTCCTGGACGAAGACCAACTTTCTTGGCACGACCGCATCACAAAGACGCATCTTGCTCCCGCAAACCCGGCGTCGGGTTCAAGCCATATGTTAAAGTCCTAAAAACTACGAGCGGTTTCCCGTTCCATGTCCATGGCTCTTGATAACACAAAGCGGCCAGCTGTCCGGGTGTTTGTCGCAACCACGGTTCTGCTCAGTTTCATCTCCTTCTGGCGTGCGGCAGCCATTGTCCTTTCCGACCTGGGGTCATCCGCGTACTACGTCGGGGGCGACGCTGAAAAGGTCATTGGCAAGAGCGCACCCTGGTTCATTCTGGCGGTGATGCTGTTCGCAAACTGTGTTCGCGCGCTTTACATCGAGTCCACCAGCATGTTCGTACGTGGTGGCGTGTATCGCGTTGTCAAACGGGCGATGGGTGGCACGCTGGCCAAATTTTCTGTTTCCGCGTTGCTCTTTGATTATGTACTCACCGGCCCGCTCAGCTCCGTTGTCGCCGGCCAATATTTGGCCGGTTTTATTGAAGACATCGCCCGCTATGCGGGCCACCCGCTTCGCCACTTTCCCGGCGACGCGTTTGCGGCAATTTTCGGCATTCTAGTCACGATCTACTTCTGGTGGAAGAACACGCAGGGAATCCACGAATCCAGCCAGAAAGCCATGCAGATCATGGAGATCACGACTGTGATGGTCGTGATCCTGATCATCTGGTGCACAGTGACGTTGTTTCATGTGCCATTTCAGATTCCTCCGAATCCCCTCAAGTACGGAATCAAGCTCGACAAGGAATCGCTCGGTTGGCTATTTGCGCTCAAGGACAGCTGGATGACGCACCTGACCTGGTTCATCGTGTTCGTCGGGTTCGGCCACTCAGTGCTGGCCATGAGCGGCGAGGAAACTCTGGCGCAGGTGAATCGCGAGATTGCGCACCCCAAGCTGAAGAACCTCAAAAAGGCGGCGGTTGTAATTGGCGTCTATGCGCTTCTCTTTACCGCCTTGACCTCGTTCTTCGCGGTCATGATTATTCCCGACCATGTGCGGCCACAGTATTTCGGGAACCTGATCAGCGGAATCGCGATGCACCTTTGGGGCCCGTCGTGGGCCAAATTGACTTTTCATGGATTCGTTGTGCTGGTTGGGGTGCTGATACTCTCGGGCGCGCAAAACACTTCAATAGTTGGCGCCAATGGCGTGCTAAATCGTGTCGCGGAAGACGGCGTGCTGACCGACACATTTCAGAAGCCGCATCCCCGGTATGGGACCAGCTACAGAATCATTAACCTTGTGGTTGGCTTGCAATTGCTGACGATTATCCTGACCCGCGGAAATGTGTTTACGCTAGCCGGACTGTACGCCTTCGGCGTGGTGTGGAGTTTCTCCATGATGGCGCTTGCGGTGCTGGTATTGCGCTACACGGAACCAGCCAAACGCGAATGGAAAGTTCCCGGGAACATTCCTTTGGGCAAAGGAAGGGAGTTGCCGCTCGGAGTAATTCTTATAGCGTCGGTGCTGTTTATGACTGCGCTGGTGAATTTCTTCACCAAGTACCAGGCGACGATCGGCGGAGTGTCGTTCAGTCTGGTCTTCTTTGCGCTGTTTACGTACTCGGAGCGGCGGGTTGCTAAGCGGCGCGCTGGGCGGCCCGAGGGACTCGACCAGTTCCGTGTGTACGGCAATGAAGAGCCGGCAAGCACGACGCTCGGCGTTCGGCCAGGTAACATTCTGGTTGCGATCCGGGATCCGAAAAATCTGTACTATCTGCGCGAAGTCTTAAGAAAGACAGACACTCGGCAGCAAGACGTGGTGGTCATGACCGCCAGGCTCTACCACCGCGAGCACTCGTTCGGCAGCAGTTCGGTATTTGAAGCCAGTCAAGTGTTTGATAATTATGAACAGCAATTATTTACGGCTGCGGTAGCAGCAGCCGAAAAGGAAGGCAAGCCAATCTCGCTGCTTGTGGTCCCGGCAACTGACGTGTTCGACGCAATCGTGGTTACCGCCCACCGGCTTGAGTCCAGCCGTATCGTGTGCGGTCTTTCAAACAAGCTAAGCCCCGACGAGCAAGCCAAGCTGACGGGAAACGCTTGGGAGCGACTGCCTGATCCGAAACCGCGAATCATCCTGGAAGTCCGGTTGCCAAATGGCGTATCGCGCGAATATTATCTCGGTCCGCACACTCCCCGTCTTCGCAATCAGGACCTCGATCTGCTGCACCGCTTGTGGCTTGAGATCACCTCTGACCCGCGTTTTGCTGGAGCACATCATTATCACGTCGTCGCAGTCGCGCTCGAAGAACTGGAACGCGAGCTGCACAGCGAAAAGCGTTCTGAAGTGCTCGATAAACTTTGGCAAGAACTTCAAAAGCGGTCCGACGACGAGAGCTGAGCTTCGTCAACCTCACTTAAGTTGCGACACTTACACCCAGACAAGTAGAATTACTTTGACGTCGAGTCCCGCAACTTTGCGGGAGCGGGGGACCCTCACCGGAAGAAATTCCGACGGGGCGTATCCGTTACACCGGCCCAACCGGTAGACGGTAGGACACCTTTCAGTCCGAGCCCGACAGCTAACCTCGCAGACGCAGAAAGGAGTGCGCTCGCCGGCTTTTGAGCGCGCGGTCTGATGCCATCTCAAGGAGATTCTAAGGGGCGAGGTGGAAGTCCCGCTGCCCGGGTGTTAGTTGCGAGTAGCGCCATGCTGGCTTTCATCTCGTTCTGGCGCGTCGCCGCTATCGTGCTCAATGACATGGGCTCGTCGGCCTTCTATGCCGGCGCCATTTCCGAGCACTTCGTCGGGAAAACTGCACCCTGGTTCATCCTGGCAATCATGTTGCTGGCCGGGACTGTAGCGGCTCTCTACATCGAGAGTTGCGGAATGTTCGTGCGCGGCGGCGTGTACCGCGTAGTCAAAGAAGCCATGGGTTCGACGCTGGCCAAGTTTTCGGTTTCAGCGTTGATGTTCGACTACATCCTGACTGGGCCTATCAGCGGCGTATCAGCGGGACTCTATCTGGTCGGCCTGCTGAATGAGCTTCTGCATTACATACACTCGAACGTCACAATCCCGATGAACGGGGGAGCGGCATGTTTCGCGGTGATCGTGACCCTTTATTTTTGGCGGGAGAACATCAAGGGCATACCCGAGTCGAGCGAGAAGGCGCTGCGCATTATGTACGTGACCACAATCATGGTGGTCATGATGGTCGCGTGGTGCTGCTACACGCTTTGGGCGAAAGGCGCGCATCTTCCACCCTGGCCGCACTTGCGGAATATTACTTACCTGACGGGAGCACACGGAGGCGCGCTCGGATGGCTACAGCACTCGTCGCTGCCTAGAACGGTGGGACTAATCGGTATTTTGATCGGACTCGGGCACTCCGTTCTCGCTATGAGCGGCGAGGAGACGATGGCCCAGGTTTACCGCGAGATCGAGCATCCGAAGCTTCCTAACCTGAAAAAGGCCGCTCTCGTTATTTTCCTTTACAGCTTGGTTTTCACTGCTGGCGTGGCGTTCTTCGCGGTCATGATCATTCCCGACTCGGTACGTGGCAGCTTCCAGGACAACCCAATCGGCGGTCTAGCAATGTATCTTACCGGGCCACTGTCTGTCCGGCTCGCATTTCGTGCTTTTGTCGTAGTCGTCGGCGTACTCATGCTGGCAGGTGCGGTGAATACAGCGATTGTCGGTTCAAACGGTGTCCTAAACCGCGTCTCCGAGGATGGAATTCTTCCGGAGTGGTTCCGCAAACCACATCGCCGTTTTGGGACTTCTTACCGCATTCTCAATCTGGTCGTGGCCCTCCAGCTGATCACAATTATTCTGAGCCGCGGTGATATTTTTCTCCTCGGCGAAGCTTATGCGTTTGGCGTGATGTGGAGCTTCTCCATGAAAGGCCTCGCGGTGCTGGTGTTGCGCTATAAGGAACCGGGCAAGCGCGAATTTCGTGTGCCGCTGAACATTCAGATCGGAAAAACTGAGATTCCCATTGGACTCGCGCTGATAACGCTCACGCTGATTGCACTGTGCGTCATCAATTTATTCACTAAAGAAGTTGCGACCATTTCCGGCGTTGCCTTTACTCTCATTTTCTTCACGGTATTCGAGATATCGGAGAAGATCACGCGAAAACGCGCCAGTGCGAATGCTGAGCTCGATCAGTTCAACATAGAACCCGGCGATGATCTGACGCCGAGAGCGCTAGGCGTGCGGCCGGGGAATGTGCTGGTAATGATTCGGAACTACAACACGTTGTACAACCTTGGCGCCGTTCTCGACCGCGTCGATGCTCGCAAACAGGATGTAGTCGCGCTGCACCTTCGTTTTCTTGGTCGAGGCGAGGGCGGAGAGTACGAGTTGGAACCGGAGCAACTCTTCAGCTCAGAGGAACAGATCTTGTTCACCCGCGCCCTGGCCTTGGCGGAAAAGAAAGGGAAGACCATCCACTTGGCGGTCGCAGGCGCTACAGAAAAATGGGACGCCATCCTGCGAGCTGCGCAAAGTCTGCGGTCGTCAGTCGTCGTATTAGGAGCTTCTCCTAACCGGCCAGTGACAGAAGAAGCCCGCGTTGCCGGACTTGCATGGGAGCGCCTGTTGGATCCTAAGCCACAGTTGACGCTCGAGATCGATTTTCCCAACGGACAGCAGCACATCTTTTATCTTGGTCCACATGCGCCGCATCTCACTCCCAAGGAAGTTGATCTGCTGCATGGAATTTGGCTGGAATTGAGTGGTGACGTTGCCCCGGAAGAGATCCATCACCATGACGTGGTGCATTTTGCCCTGCAAGAACTTCGGCAGGAATTGAGCAACTCTCAACGGGAGGAAGTGCTGCGCAGGCTCAGGGAGCATTTGCAGCAGATCAAAGAACGGCGCGCACCTTCGTCGTGAGGAGTGTGGGTCGGACATTCCTGTCCGACGCCGTTGCATTTGCCTTTAAATCTGCTGTTGCTTGCCCGAACGTTGTTGTTCGTTGGATCGACTATGTGTGCTCCTGCAATGTCGGACAGGAATGTCCGACCCACACAACTCCTCTGCTAACATCGATGCGTGGCTTCGAACTCCAATGTTCGTGTGCGATTTGCGCCGTCTCCCACCGGACATCTCCATGTCGGCAACGCGCGCACCGCTCTGTTTAACTGGCTATTCGCTCGGCAAAGGGGCGGGACCATGGCGCTCCGCATTGAAGATACCGACGTGGACCGCAGCGAGGCGCGCTTCGAGGATCAGCTCATAGGTGACCTGAAGTGGCTCGGGCTTGATTGGGACGAAGGTCCGGATGTTGGCGGCGCTTACGGGCCGTATCGGCAGTCCGACCGGCTCGCAATTTATCGCGAGCATGCTGAAAGATTGCTGAGCGAGCACAAAGCCTATCTCTGCTTCTGCACAGAGCAGGAATTACAGCACGAGCGCGAACGCGCGTCGGCGGAACACCGTCAGCCAATTTATTCCGGTAAGTGCCGGGCAATTGACCCAGCTGAGGCGCAGCGCCGCCGCAGTGCCGGCGAGCCTTGCGCTATTCGCCTGCGTATTCCCGACCACCCCATCCGCTTTCACGACATCGTTCACGGTACTGTGGAGTTTTCAAACGAAGTCGTGAGTGATCCAATTATTTTGCGGTCGTCGGGAATGCCGGTTTACAACTACGTCGTCGTGATTGACGACGCGCTTATGAAGATTACGCACGTGATTCGCGGCGACGACCATCTTTCGAATACTCCCAAGCAGGTAGCTTTGTACGAAGCTCTGGAATGGCCGGTGCCCGAGTTTGCGCATCTTTCGACAATTCTCGGCGCTGATCGCGAGCGGTTATCGAAACGGCATGGTGCAACTTCAATCACAAACTTTCGCGATATGGGAGTGTTGCCGGAAGCTCTGGTGAATTACCTGGCCTTGCTCGGATGGGCACCACCCGGAGGAACGCGCGAAATCTTCTCCCGCGAAGAGCTGATTAAGGAATTTTCGCTCGAGCGGGTCACGCCGTCGCCAGCCGTCTTTGATATGGAAAAGCTGTATTGGCTGAACCGGCATTACATCAAGGAGAGTTCGCCGGAGCGGATTGAGAAGCTCGCGTTGCCGTACTACAGCCGTGCTCTTGGCCTGGAGTTGTCCGACCAGCGAAGCGGCGAAGCGGTAAGCACATCGTCGCCGGACATCGTGACCTGGCTCGGCAACATTACTCGCATGCTTGGACCATCGGTGGATCGATTGGAACAGCTCCCCGAACGGGCCGCACTCATTTTTGCCTACGATGCAAAGGCAGCATTGGCTGCGGCTGACAATGCCGAGGTGCTTGCCTGGCCGCATACGGACGCCGTGTTGAATGGGTTCACGATCAAAATTCTGGAAGACGAATCGGCGCGCGAAGGCAAGGTCAGTTCCGAGCAGTTCAAGACAATTATCAATGAAGTGAAGGCCGAGACTGGAGCAAAGGGCAAAGAATTGTTTCATCCCATCCGGATCGCGGTGACGGGATCGCACTCTGGGCCAGAGTTCGAGAAGTTGGTCTCCATTCTTGAAGAAGGCAGTCATCTAGCTCTGCCAAAACATGTGTTGAGCGTTCGTGAACGAGTAGAAGAGTTTGCGAGAGCACGGGGGAAATAATCGGTGTGGAAACACTGCTCTTCCACATTTGACTATCGCAGCAAGTCTCTCAATGCTGCCGTAAGGTCCGGAAAACGAAACTCAAATCCGCTCTCGATCAACTTTCTGGGACTTACTCTAGCGCTGGCGAGCAAGCCCTCATCAGCCATTTCTCCAAACGCAAGTCTAGCCGCGAAGGCCGGTACTGCCAGCATTGTGGGCCGGTTCAGCAGTCTCGCCAGCGTCTTGGTGAAGTCGGCACAGGTCACTGGATTCGCCGAAACCATGTTGACTGGGCCGCACAGGTGGCCGGGCGAGGGCACCAGGCTCTCCACGTTTGTTGTAGAAACGGTGGCCTGCATCGTGTGATTCACCGCGGAAACCAAGTCATCTATGTGGATCCAGCTCCACCACTGACGTCCGTCGCCGATCTTGCCTCCTAGTCCGAGACGAAATGGAAATAGCATCTGCTTCAACGCGCCGCGGTCGCGTGCCAACACGACTCCGATTCGAAGATTTACGGTGCGAATGCCCGCATCTGCAGCCGGCCTGGTGGCAAGCTCCCACTCGCGGCAGACTGCTGAAAGAAAACCATCGCCGGAGAGAGCGTCGTCGTTCAGGACTTCTTCGCCGCGATTGCCGTAGTAACCAATGGCGGAAGCGCAGATGAAAGTCTTGGGCGACTTCTGGGCGTTTGAGAGCGCCCGCGATAGATTGTTCGTGCTCACGACACGGCTGTCGCGAATGCGGGTTTTCTTGGATTCTGTCCACCGTCCGGCGATGCTCTCTCCGGAAAGGTGAATCACGGCATCAAAACCCGAGACGAGTTCTGGCGGGATTAGGCGCATCGGATTCCAGTTGAGTTCGTGAGAATCTCGTGGTGACCGTCGCACCAGGCGAGTGACCTCGCAGCCGTGAGAATCCAACGACCGCACCAGGGCAGAGCCGACCAGTCCGGAAGTGCCGCTGACTAGGACGCGTGTCATCGCCGACAATGTAGCATGTCGCAGCGTAGAGCCGCATGACAGGTTAATGGAACTCGGCGCAGCGCCAGTACTAACGGACGCGGACTACAATTGCGTGACCTGGAATAGATCGTATGAGCTTGTTCCCGACAACTCCGCCTCGAGAAAGTCCGGGCGACCGATCTCGCCCATTGGCCGATCGCATGCGTCCACGCACGCTGGATGAATTCGTCGGTCAGGAGCACTTGATCGCGCCGGGGAAGCCGTTGCGAGCGCAACTTGAACGCGACGACCTTGGCTCGCTTATTTTTTGGGGACCGCCCGGCACCGGAAAAACCACTTTGGCGCAAATTATTGCCCGCATGACTCGTGCGGAATTCGTCGAGTTCAGCGCTGTACTTTCTGGAATCAAGGAAATCAAGCAGGTCATGGCCGAAGCTGAGCGTGCTCGCCAATATGGGACGCGCACCATTGTCTTTGTTGACGAAATTCACCGGTTCAACAAAGCGCAACAGGACGCATTTCTTCCGCATGTCGAAAAGGGCAACATTCGGCTGATTGGGGCGACGACCGAGAATCCATCATTCGAGATTATTTCCGCGCTGTTGTCGCGCAGCCGTGTGTACGTTCTCAAGCCGCTTACTGAAGAACAGATTGTGTTACTGCTGCGACGAGCGCTGGAGGACAGCGAACGTGGACTGGGCACTATGGATCTGTTGGCGAGTGATGGTGTGCTTCGTCAAATCGCCGCCTACTCCAGCGGAGACGCGCGCAGCGCGTATAACGTGCTGGAAGTCGCGGCGGCTCTGGCGCTGGAAACGCCCCGCATATCGGAGGAACAAGAGCAAATTCCCCACCCTCCCCAAAGAACGGGGAAGGGCGGGGCACACTCAGAAGGCCTGACGCAGGCCGAGATCACAACTGACATTGTGCAAGATGCGCTGCAGAAGCGAATTCTGCTTTACGACAAAGCCGGGGAAGAACATTACAACCTCATTTCTGCATTGCACAAGTCGGTGCGCAACAGCGATCCAGATGCATCGTTATATTGGCTTGGGCGAATGCTGGAAGCTGGCGAAGATCCGCTCTACATTGCTCGCCGCGTGGTTCGCATGGCAGTCGAGGACATCGGATTGGCTGAGCCGAACGCGCTTTCCTTGTGCATGGCAGCGCGCGACGCCGTCGACTTCATAGGCATGCCGGAAGGCAATTTGGCGCTGGCGCAGGCGGTCGTGTATCTCGCGATCGCGCCAAAGTCGAATGCGCTATACACGGCGTATTCCGAGGTGCAGCAGGACGTGGAGCGTACCGCGGCAGAGCCTGTTCCACTGCACCTGCGCAACGCTCCAACAGGGCTAATGAAACACCTCGGTTACGGTCAGGGCTATCAGTACGCGCACGATCTTGAGAGTAAAGTCGCCGACATGCAGTGCCTGCCCGATAATTTGAAGGACCGCAGATACTACCATCCGACCGGTGAGGGCGTGGAGAAGCGAATCCGCGAACGATTGCAGGAGATTAGGGAGAAGCGCAAGTCCCGCGACAAACCTTAACACCTTTTTCCACAGAGACACAGAGACGCAGAGAAGCCTTGAATTAGAGAAGCCTTGAATTTACGACTTCGTTTTCTTTGTGACTCTGTGTCTCTGTGGTGAAGGTTTTAAGAGTCTTTGTTCTCGGAAACTCATCGAATACTTATCCGAGAGAGGGGCAGGCTATGTCCAGCAGTCCCGCAGTCCTGAATCCAGATCACGCCGCGGTTCGCGAGCTGCACATTGAGCAAGTCGAGGACTTGTTGAAGCTGCAGAAGGCCGCTCAGAAAATCAATTCCATTCTTGATCTGGATGAACTCATCGACAAAATCGTCACCGAGGTCGCGCAATCGTTCGGCTGCCTGGAAGCGACGATTTATTTGCATGACGAAGCGAACCAGGAATTGGTGCTCACCGCAGTGTGCGGATGCACCGTGAATGGGAAAGGCAATCGTCAGAAAATCGGCAAGGGGGGAATGGTTGGTTACGTTGCCGCCACAGGCAAAATGCACTACGCGCCTGATGTGCGCGTCGATCCTTACTACATTGCCTGTGAACCTTCTACGCTTTCTGAAGTTGCGATTCCGCTGCATGTTAATGGGCAGCTGGTAGGAGTCTTTTCGACAGCACATCATCAGCTGGATGCGTTTCCGCCCGCGCAACTGCGGCTATTGCAATCCCTATGCAAGCACATTGCAGTTGCGATTCATAATGCGCGGCGTTTTGGTCAGGAGCGGCAAGAGCGCGAGCGCATGAGCCGCGAAGCGCAGGAAGCCCGGGCAATTCAGCAGGCGTTGCTGCCCAAGGCTTCGCCCTACGTGCCTGGATTCGCGATCTCGGGCCTGTCAATTCCTGCGGGTGAAGTCGGCGGTGATTGGTACGACTTCATTCCCTTTGAAGATGGCTGTTGGGGGTTGGTGCTGGCCGACGTGTCGGGAAAAGGTACTGCAGCCGCGCTGCTGATGTCGGCAACACGGGCTATGCTGCGCTCACTGGCGACCACGTGCAGTTCGCCCGGCGAAATCCTGGGCAGGCTGAATCGACTTATGGTCGAGGATTTCCCTCCCGGCAGATTCGTCACGCTGATTCTTGCCGTGCTCGATCCTGCGGACCGGAGTTTGAAATTCGCCAGCGCGGGTCATTTGCCGCCACTGCTCGTCGATGGCGATGGCGCTCGCTTCCTGCAGACCGAGCTGGGGATGCCGCTCGGGCTGGCACGTGGCGATTTCTCAGACACGGAAGTTAAGCTTCGCGAAGGCGCCAGGGTCGTGCTCTACAGTGATGGCATCACCGAAGCAGCTGGATTGGATGATGAAGAATATGGGCCGCGGCGGTTATCGCAGCATCTCCTGAAACCAGAAGCCTCGACCGACACGATAGTGGACGATGTTCGCGGCCATGCCAATGGCGCGGGGTTGCAGGATGACGCGACTGTGATCCTGGTGAGAGCGTAAAACCTTTTCACCACAGAGACACAGAGTCACGGAGAAATTCTTAAAGAAAACGCTCAAGGCAATTCAGGCAATTGAGTATCGAAGCGAGCCCTTTTTCTTGCTTTCTGTGTCTCTGTGGTGAAAAAGCCTTACCCAAACCGCGCGCGATGCTCTTTCAGAATGCAGAGGTCCATCGCCACGAATATGCCGGCTTGGCGTGCCTTCTCGGCGGCCCTTTCATTGATGACTTCCTCTTGCATCCAGACAGCTGGAATTTTTAGCTGAATCGCCTGATTTACGATTTCTTGCACGAACTCAGGCCGCCGAAAGATATTCACGATGTCGATCTTTTCGGGAACGTCGAGCAGCGAAGCGTAGGATTTTTCGCCCAGCGCCTCGGAGATCGTTGGATTCACCGGAATGATTCTGTATCCGCGGCTTTGCATGTACGCCGAGACGCCATGGCTCGGGCGCAGGGGGCTGTCTGAGAGGCCGACGACGGCAATCGTTTTTGCGCGCTCAAGGATCTCGCGGATAGGATCGGATTTGGGAAGCGAGGCCACGACAGTATTCTATCGTCAGTCGCGATTTTTTTCTCCACGCCGGTTGAGTCTGCGCTGATCGCAAGCCTACTTCTTATTCGAACTCTCATTCTTCTGCTGGAACATGCGTAGAGCAAGCTTGCGGACGGTTTCCGCCACTTCTTTGTTGCCGGAGAGGTGGCGCAGATCTTGCACCAGCAGGTTTTTCATCAGCCCAAGAGAGACGTCGAGCGGAGTGCGGGGGTTGAAAATAAGGTTTCGCACAACTGCATAATTTTTGACAAAGCGGCGCTTCAGCGGAATCGCGCGCAGCACGGCCTCAAGGACATTTTTTTGGGTGGCAAACTTCTCGACTTCGCCGTCGCTGATCTTGGGCGAATCGAGGACAGCGAGCGCGACAATCTTCGTTCCATCCCTTACCAGGAGCGAGCGCTCTTCCTTCGTGCCTTTCATTGCCAACTGTATGCGGCCCTTTATGTCGAGCTTCGCGATCTTCTGCAGCACGCTTCCGCGCTGCTCGTCCAAGGGATTAGCCAGCTTCTTGGGAAACACGGGTTTCGGCGTAACGGGGGGCTGCACTGGACTGGCAGACGCAGCTGCTGCCGCTGCTTTGGACTCGGCGTCCGACGGCAGTTCCTCGTAGATTCCTCCGATCGGCTGAAATGGTTTGTTCGGTTCGGCGGCAATTTCGTGGGCATGCTCCGTGAGAAATGCAACCACCGCGACTTCTGTTTCGGGGTCTTGAACCTCCGGACGCTGGGGTTCGGGTTGCGGTGGAGGATCATGCGAAATCACGGCAGCCGATACATCGGTGTCGGTGTTGGAAACGGAAGTCGTTAGCGCATTGGTTGGCTGAGGCTGCGGCGCCTCTTGATTTGGCAATAACGCAGCTACCTCTGCAACCGGTTGCCCGGTGAGCAATTGCTGAACTCTGGCGATTTGCGCTCCGCTCAGCCCCTTATTTGAACCCAGGTCAATGAGCGCTTGTCGGGAATTTCGGACGCGAGGACTCGCCACTATTACATCAATCCACTCGCTCTTGAGCGAAGAGACCAACTCGGCGATTTGTGTCATCGGTACCGATGGGTTCTCGATCAGCACGGAGAATACAGCGGGCTGGATGTTCTTAGGAGATAGCCAATAATCGAGAACTTCCTTCGGCGCATTCGGATCAGCGGCGATGGTTCTCGCAGACGCTTCATCCCATGCAGCCAACGTAATCCGCGCCTGCTCGCCGAAAATCTTGTTGTGCTCGGCCAAGTAGACGAGAATTTCCACCATCTCTTCGGCTGGCAGGCGGAGCGCGCCTCTCGATGCCGACATCATCTGATGTGACGGCAAGGCTGAGGCACGAATGAGATCCAACATCCGGGACATGGTTGGCTGTACTTAACAGAATCTCGCAGCGGGCGGAGTCTTTCCAGCGATTTCAGGGCAGGTAACGTTACCGAAGAAACTTGCAGGACGGCTTTGGGCTCAATCCGCCGACGTACCCGACGGGGCTCCGTCCCGCCGCATCCGCAGGTAGGCTCGGATGAACGGCTGCAGGTCGCCATCGATTACGCGATCGACGTCGCCAACTTCCGTTTTGGTGCGATGGTCTTTGATCAAGCGATAAGGCTGGAGAACATAGGACCGAATCTGCGAGCCGAAATCGATATCGAGCTTCGAGTCTTCAATTTTTCGGCTGGCCTCGCGTTTCTTCTCCATTTCGAATTCGTAGAGTTTCGAGCGCAACATGCTCATGGCCCGTTCTTTATTTTTGTGCTGCGAGCGCTCATTCTGGCAACTGGCCACAAGTCCCGTCGGAATATGAGTTATGCGGACCGCGGAATCGGTCGTGTTCACGTGCTGTCCGCCCTTGCCGCTCGACCGATAAGTATCGATACGAATGTCTTCCGGCTTGATTACAACCTCGATCGACTCATCGATTTCTGGCGATACAAAGACGCTCGCAAAAGATGTGTGGCGCCGTTTAGCCTGATCAAACGGGGAGATGCGAACCAAGCGGTGTACGCCAATTTCGCTGGTGAGCAGTCCAAATGCGTATTCGCCATTCACGCCGAATGTCGCTGATTTGATTCCAGCTTCTTCACCTGGCTGGTAGTCGTAAAGGACTGTCTGGAAGCCTTGCCGCTCCGCCCAGCGCAGGTACATGCGCATGAGCATCTCTGCCCAGTCTTGCGACTCAGTTCCGCCCGCGCCAGGGTGGATGGTCATAATGGCGTTACGCGCGTCGTTTTCGCCGGAGAGAAGCGTTTCGGTCTCGAGGCGATCAACTAGGTCGCGCAACGAATCGATTTCGCGGCGAAGATCGGCTTCCACATTCTCGCCTTCTTTCGCGAGGTCGAAATAGGCAGAGATGTCCTCAGTGCGGCGGGCGAGGTCTGCCTCGGTCGCGAGCACGTGCTCCAGGCGCTTCTTCTCGCGCATGACCTGCTGGGATTTTTGCGGATTCGACCACAGGTTCGGGTCGGCGGCCTGTTTATCTACTTCAACCAGTTGCTGGCGGAGCTTGCCGGCGTCAAAGGTACTCCCGGAGTTCGCGGACTTTGTTCTGCAACGCCGAGTATTCGTTCTCGAATTCCTGAATCATCCTGTGCGTCTGCCTTTGACCGGAGTGAGCGATAGTGAAATCGCTCCTATGGAAATTATCGCACAGCCGTATGCTAGCCAGTCTCCGTGTCGCGTGTAGAACGTGGCGCCACTTTCGAGCGCATATGGAGCCACGAGCGCCTCGCGTGTCTTTCGCGGCAAGCTCGCGACGATCCGGCCGTAAGGATCTATCGATGCAGTCACGCCCGTGTTGGTGTCGCGCAGCAGCCAGCGGGCGTTCTCGATGGCGCGCATTCTGGCTTGCTTCAGGTGCTGCGCATAAGCGCCGCTGTCTCCGTACCAGCCATCGTTCGAGATGTTGACGAAAACCTGAGCGCCGTCCTTGGCGAAGCGTCGGATTTCATCGGGGAAAATTGATTCGTAGCAGATAAAAATTCCCAACTTCTGGTTTCCTGCCTCCAGCGGAGCGCGGGAAGTCCCACGCGAGAAGTCTCCGACTTCTTTGGTCAGCCCACCGGCAAACGAAAGCCATTTCGCAAACGGGAGGTATTCGCCGAACGGGACAAGATGGACCTTTTCATAGCGCCCGTCCCAATCTCCGTTTGGATTAATCAGCGTAGCCGAGTTAAAAATTTGCGTGGTCTGCTGCTGCGACATGTTGGCGTTCTGCACTCCAATGCTTCCCGCCACCACCCAGGTGTTCGCGCTGGTTGCTGCATGGCTTAGTGCTGTACGAAAAAGCGGATCGCCGGTGTAGAAGGGCGCAGGCGACTCCGGCCAGACAATCAGATCAATATGGTGAGCCGCGCTGCCTGGAGGATTCAGGCTAACTCTGGTCAGGTCGGCAAGAGTGTCATCGAAGTATTGCCGAGTCCAATCGGCGCTGTCGAGCACCGGAATATTTTCCTGCACCAGCAGCGCAGTGTGATCGCTTACGAGCGCTGGAGCGGGAATCAAGCGGCCGAGTTGCAACAAGCAAGCTGCAATCAGCGATGCAAAGAGCAGTGGCTTGCGGCGGCTTCGCCGAACGACGAATGCCGCAGCGAATGCGGCATCAACAATCATTATTTCGAGGGAAACACCATACACTCCAGTGAAGCTGGCAATCTTTGCAAGAGGGATGTTGTCCACTTGCGTGATTCCGAGCAAGTCCCATGGGAATCCGCTGATTCGCGTGCGAGCAAGCTCAACTGCGACCCATACGAATGGCGAGAAAACAAGCGCTGTCCGCAACGATCCTTTCGCCAGCAGGCCTATTATCAGCCCGAAAGCCCCGTGGTACAGGGCCAAGTATAGGCAGAAGAGAATCAACAGCCCTGCTGCTCCCGGCGCTCCGATGCCGCCGTACTGCTTCATGGTGCTGAACACCCAGTAGCAATTGCCGCCATACCACAAAATCCCGCAAGCGTAGCCGAGCAGAAAACCTTGCAGAGGTCGCGCCGGGAGCAGCTTCCTGTCGGACTGAAGCTGCAGTGTTTCTGGCAAACGTGTCCGCAGTAACGCCACCAGTAACGGAGCGATTGCAATCCAACTCAGCATGTACA
>WNFR01002251.1_pt1 | contig 25791 bp, 35 predicted proteins | sample 5400221 | NCBI WGS metagenome assembly WNFR01 (sample SAMN13153357, study PRJNA577476) | soil metagenome | isolation source: 40 cm soil under Madrone tree | place: USA:California | collected 2016-06-14 | reverse complement strand
TCCTATTTGACTGACTCCGCCCAGCAGACAACAAATTTAAACCTGGTTTATGCAGACAATGAAGCTCACATGTAAAACAACACAAGGGACGGGTTTTGCCGGTCCTTCGCTGGCTCGGCCACTAGTACGTAAGGAGGTACAATCTAAGCTCTTTCATTCCGTTGCTGCGCTGTCGTACGCTGTCGCGGCATGGAAGATGCGGGACGGACATATGTTTTTTCGACATCGGGCCTCAACAGATGAACAGTTTCCGCTGTCAGATTCTTCACAACACTTAGCGAGTTGAATGACGACCCATCTTGAAAGTCTGTCTCACCTTTTCGTTTTAATAAGGCATTATTCGCTAATCACATCGTCCTTCGCTTAGCCTTCTCCTCTCCCTCACCAGTCATCATGCCCCCCTGCGCTCTCGCCTTGATACCATCAGAGGTAATCGAGCGAGTTCTTCTCCTTCTCGACCCACTCGATGTGGCGTCCTTTTCCCAGACATCCAAGCAGTGCTACAATCTTATCTATCACTCATGGGACAACCACCTCTGGCGTGAGCTCTATCTCGCACAGCCTTTTGACGACCCTCGACTTGCACGCACTTCTCTTCTTGAACCCATATCGGTGGAGTCCATTAACTGGATGCGTTCACTGCAGGCCATCATCCGCGCACGAACGGTTCTCAAAGATCCATCCAAATGCCGGCGAGGGGAGCGCGAGATCACCTTGCGCACGTTGGTCGCAATGCTTCGTGGGGCCACGCCCACACCATCCATTTCTGAGAAGACGCTTTCGAAGAACCTGGTCTGGCTCGTCGCAATGCTTCGCCAGGGTACCCTTCTCAATGACGGGAGCATTTCACTTTCTCCGATGGAGGATCAGCTACGCGCTTACCTCCTTGTACATCTCGGGCTTACACCCCGCGACGCTATAAGCGTGACTAAAGCCGCCGCTCGCGCATTCGTCTATGACATGCGCAATTACTGCGATGAGGCCTGGTTTGGGCCATACCTCCCCGACGGCAGCGGTCGCATCAATTGGGTGCATGTCCACGCGATCCACCGCGTGATTGCGATGCACCTCGTCGACTTGCGCGAGGGGGAATTATTTGTATTCCCGCTCATTCCAATAAGCATGCCATACTGTCAAAGCGTCATCCCTCCAAGGATAGATCTCGACGGCTTGTACGACTGGGCGGGCCTTGCGTTAACGTATGCGTCGCCCGGGTTCACCATAATTTTCGCTGCTGACTCGGTTGATGCAGCCGGATGACCAAGGGCCACTCGACTTATCGATGTTCCAGGACCCAGAGTTCAGGGAAGCGTTCCGCGTGCTTCCCGTGTTCTTCCGCGTCATTGCCCATGAACATGATCCTCACCACCCCACCCGACCACGCTTATTCTTCACGGGCGATGTGCGTGATGGGCAAACGATGGTTGGCCGTGTCGAGATGACGTCAGAAGATCACCTCCGATGGAATTGGGTGCGTTTGCGTATCTGTGTACACGATATGGTCTGCTCACAATTTTCCAGTCTTGCGGAGAGGATGGGCAGGCAATCTGGAGGTATCATACTTCACCCACTTGAAAAGAACTCTGATCGTCTGACCTTATTAGTTGTAGTGGCATTCAGGTCGGTGGGGTGCGGTCGTCTTACGGTGTCCTCGGGAGCTGGACGACGGTCTTCCACGACCCCCACGATCCAGTCGGTCAGCACTGAGCTCCTTTTGTACATGCATCTGATATTGATACCGGTAACCGCAGGTCCACTCTGGCTACACAAAGTGAAATCGATACCCAGTAACTCTATCTGTTTATGACATGCTAGTTTGTATTTAGGAACACGACGGTGACGGTGAAGCGGAATTGGTCAGAACAGCTGCAGTGATGGCGACAGTCATGCCCTCCATTTGTTGGATACCCATCTTTCGAACTCCACGCGCTAAACCCCTGAGAAGCGGACTCTGTCAGCGCCCTACTGTAAAGGTTTAATTACTGTACTGCCCGAACGAGAGCCCGAACCGGGTACGGATAGCAAGCCAGCCGATTTTCTTCCTTACCCTCGGCCTTGGGGTATTTGACTCAGCTTGGGCGCTCGGGCTACAGTCAGTCTCTCCGAGGCTCGAAACAAGCGTGTATAAGACGGGGGGACACGACGAGCAGGAGCCAACAAAGAAAACATGTCAAAACTCATACTCGTACTCGGAGCAACAGGTGCTCAAGGTCGTGCTGTCGTCGACAACTTGCTTGCACCCTCGGATGATGGCACGGCATCACCTTACGCCGTTCGGGCACTGTCACGTGACCCGGAGAGCAAGCAAGCGCTCAGTCTGCGCTCAAAGGGTGTCGAAGTCTTCAAAGGTAGGTCACCATGTATCGGCGTGTGGTCGTGAGGCTCAAGCGACTGGACATAGGTGACACGAGTGATCTAGCGTCTGTGGCTGCAGCGCTCGATGGCGCGTATGGCGCTTGGATCAACATCGATGGTTTTACCGTCGGCGAGCAACGCGAAATATACGCTGGCTTGCGTATTTTTGAACTTGCGAAACAGACCACGTCCCTGCGTCACTACATCTGGAGTAGTCTGGATTACAATTTGAAGGTGAATTCCGACAGCCCATCGTTCTTCATATTCAATGACTGAACCGCCCGTTCCATGGTGTAGAAAGGGGGGTATGAACAGAAGTATAGATGTGAACACTACGATGCAAAGGGCCGAGTGGCCGAGTGGCTCGCCCAACAACCATCTATCGTCAGCGACACGGACCTCTCTTGGTCGGTGGTGACCTCAGGGCCCTACATGGATATGCTGCAAATCGTAGGCGGTAAAACTACGCCCAGAGAACGTATGCTCACAAAGTCTTATCACGCAGGGTATACTAGGCCCCGTCCAGCGTGAGGATGGCACATTCGTATTCAACGCACCCATCGGCGACGGGCACATCCCCATGAGCGCTCTCGCAGACATCGGTTTTTTCGCGCGTCACACGTTCGACCACCGTGTCGAGACGTCTGGAAAAAACTTGGAGATCGCGAGCGAGTGGGTCAGCTGGGAGCATCTCGTCGCGACGTTCACCAAGACGACCGGGCAGAAGGCCGTGTATAACCGTGAGACGCTCGAGGGATGGTTCTCGCACATGGAGAACGCCAACAAGCCAGTCGCGGCCCAGGGGGGACAAGGCTCGACTACTTGGGCGGAGAACTTCACTGGATGGTGGAACGCCTTTCATGACGACCTGAACAAACGCGACATGGAGTGGATCCGGAAGGTAAACCCGAATGGGTATACGCTGGAGAGGTGGATGGTCGAAAATAAATACGACGGTACGCTGTACAAGGATCCCGTATTGAAGATTGTAGCAGACGGGAAGTCTCAGCGCAAGAGAATGGCGTAGTCACGGCTCGGTTGTAGTCAGAATAATCAGTACAGTAGAGCTTCTCATAATGTATACAGTAACGTTGGGCGGCCCACTTTGGCTATGCATTATGAGCGTTATGCAATACAGTTGGTGTGCATTGGGCCTGCCGCTCAGGCAGAGCCCGAATGTGCCATACATGCATAAGATGCGATCACGTGATCTTGTCGCGGTTGAGAATATTCACACAGTTGAAGGTCGCGAGCAGACAACGATGGCTTCAACTTCAACAGAGACGCACCCACCAAAACGTCTCTTAAAACCAACCTCGTTGTTCGCCAACAGACGCCTTTCGTTTTCGAGTACATCAAACTCCTCCCGCTCTTCGACATCACTCAATCCACTCGCGTCAGCCAAGAAGTTCAGAGCAGCTCTTTCTTCAGAAGCCCGTGTTCGAACAACCATAAAAACAAAACCTCCTGCTGCTCCTTCTGTTCCAGGAACACCGACGAAACGCGATCCGTCGAGACCCAAGACTCCCGGTACGCCACGACAAGGCGAAGATGACCCGCACAGGGACGATCGCAGCGAGATGGATGTTAGCAGAGTCGATCCGGAGGAGGTTCTTGTAGACTGGGAAACAGTCGAAGCTGCTGACATTTCTGGTGAGGTGGACGAGAATTTTCTCCGCACCTCTGCGAACGGCAATAAAGACGACAAAGTCCTCGTCTCTATTCGCGTGCGACCATCGGAGGCCCCCTCTGCATGGGAGACACAAGAGAACACAAAGTCAATCAAACTCCTGCCCCATCACCAGCGCAACGCTGCCGCCTCTCCTATCTTCAATTTTGACGAGATTCTGACCGGTTCGGATAACAAGTCCGTATACAACGCAGTCGCACGTAACCACGTATGCGCCGCTATGGACGGCTATAATGCCGTCATCTTTGCGTATGGCCAAACGGCTAGCGGAAAGACCTTCACTCTGGTTTGTCTGTTCGTTATCTTCGCCACCTCCATGTTCTGACGTCTTTCTGCAGTCCGGTGATGACGACCAGCCCGGAATCATCCCGCGTGCAATGAAAGACGTCTTCGCATGTATCCGCCGCGCACCAGCGCGAGAATACCTGTTGCGCTGCTCCTACCTTGAAATATACAACGAGACGATCTACGACCTCCTTGCGCCTCAATCCGCCCCTGCCGTGCAGCTGCAGGGTAGTGGAGCTAATGTGTGGCTAGCACCACTCCGAGAGGAGGTTGTGACCAGCCTCGCGGGCGTACGTGCGGTGATTGCGCGTGGATGGGCAGCGCGTCGCACCGCGACCACTGACTGGAACGATCGGAGCAGTCGCAGCCATAGCGACGAAGTGTGCAAACGAGCATACTCAGTTTAATTGACTTAGCGGGTTCGGAGAAGGCGACCTCGGATAAGGAGCGCACGCGGGAAGGAAAGTTCATCAACACGAGGTGCTGCACCGTGACGTCGGTTTAATTGGCATCCTTCACTAATTACGACGGTGTTCAGCTTGCTCACGCTCGGGAGCGTGATCGCGACGCTTGGCGAAAACGCGTCGAAAGGGAAGAAGTAATGTGGAATCAACTTCCTTGGATCGATGTCCCTCTGACACCTCGATTTTGAAGTGATCATGTTCCGTTCCGCAACTCCAAACTCACGCGCATGCTTCAACCGTCGCTGTCCGGCGACGCGCGCATCTCGGTGATCTGCACGCTCAACCCAGATGTCAGCGCCGTCGGCGAGTCAACGAGCACGCTGCTGTTCGCCCAGCGCATCAAGAAAGTGCAACTGAACGCGAAGAAGAAAGAAGTCGTCGACACAGAAGCGCTCCTCGAGCGATACCGACAGGAAATCGAGGAGCTCAAGAATCGGCTTTCAGAGAAGGAGAAGGAAGCAGAAGCTCCAGAGAAGAGCCGACGCCTCTCTGCACGCGAGGTAATCCTCCACATCGTCGTCTTGAGTCCGGAAGCCTGACGGGGGTGTGTGCAGCAACTGGACGAGACCAAGGCAATGAAAGACCTCAACGCGCGCATCAAGCAGCTGACCAACCTCATCCTCACGAGCCAAACGGTCGATGAGAATCGTGGGGACGAGTCACGTCCGGCGAGTCCATCCAAGGTGGACTTTGACATGTCTCCGTACCAAGTATGAACCCTCATTCTCTCCGTAAACGCACGTAACACGACCACACAGCTCCAACAAGAACTCCTTTCCGCACGCCGCGAGATTGAATCCCAAGCGACGCAAATCCTCGCGCTAGAAGCGGCACTCCTCGCCCGTCCTGAACTGCCCAACATCCGCGAGCTCGAGGTGGTCGTCAAAGGTTACGAGGACAACCTTGGCGCGCCGCTGCGCGCAGTGCGCGAGGACGTCGAGCGTGAATGGGGTATGCGCCTCGCTGCAGAAGAGGCGAAACGTAAGGAAGCAGATGCGTGGGCCGCAGAGCTCGCGCGGGGGCTCGAGAAGGAGAAAAGGGTTCGCACCAATCCAACTTTGCCCTGCCGCGGCATCGAGCTGACGAAATCTTTTTCACCTCCTTTTTCACGGGAATATATAGGCACGGCAGCAGCTTGAAGACGAACGCCGCGCACTCGCGGCCTTCGTGTCCAGATTCGACTCGCTTTCCGCGGGGATCTCTTCCTCGACATCTCTGTCCAGTCTTGGGGGTAACACGCCGCCACGCACGGCAGCATCCAAGTCGCCTCTCGCGCGCCTTCCGCCCATCGCCGAATCGCCCTTGCGAATGGACCTCGGCCATATAGAGCCGAGCCTGCTCGAGGAGAAGTGGGACGGCGTGGGTAGTCTGTCTTTCGACGACGAGAGCTTCGAAGCGGAGCACGCGCTAAGCAGCAGCAGCCCGAAACGCCCGCAGAATACGGGCAAGCACGTGGACAGCCCATTGCGGGGGATATTGGAGGGAAAGGAGAATCTACCTACGTGATGGGCATGGTCCACACGCGTGCTGGCACGCATGAGATCAGGAGGCGATCTGTACTACAGTTATTGTTGTGGTTGTGGTATGATATTGTCGTGTTGCGTATGCTTTACTTGGGGAGTCGATGTACGACGTACGGTTTGATAGACTTGCATGTCCTGTTCGAATGAGACAGGCCGTACCCTCGAGAATGGTGCTTCGCGCATCAAGGGGTGATCCGGTGATCCAGCATTAAACAAAGACGAGTATGAATGACAATGAGACCGAGTCCGTAACGTAACGAGAGCGAGAGCGAGAGCAAGAATCCTCGAGAGACCAATATGTTCAGAATGTACCCCAAAGGTATCTCCACAAGCCAAAAATAACGTTCAAAATAAAACCCACGACCAAGCCCATCTGCATGCGACGCCTGCAACAATTAGCTTCAAATTCAAAAACACCCGAACAGAACACATCAACAGGGATTGCTTACGAAAACACGGTGCTCTCCGGCGTTTCGAGAGCGTGGCCACTCTCCCAGAAAGCGGCTGGCTTTGTCGTGCGCAGGAAAAAGAAAGGGAGGAGCGGAAAGAAGAAGCCAATGATGATGCCATTGAGCACTGCTCGCGCGCGTGGGTCGCTCTCCGCCGACGTGCCGCCTGCACCGCTGCCGCTGCCGAGACCATCAATCCATTGCTCTTCGAGTGCGCGCGCGTGCTCTTCGTCTACACAAAGGGGTAGGGCGGTAACGGCGTTAGTGGAGTTAGAAGCGGGGGAGCGGGGGAAGCGAAATGAATGAGGGGGAGCAGACGCACACTCTTCTTCGGTTGGGAATTCAGCCGTGGAGATGTAGTCTGCGACGGAGCGAGAATGAAACTGTCTCCGGATGTTGAGGATGTCCTCCTCAGAGAAGCCTGCAGACGTGAGGCGATCAAAGCCGCGCAGGGGCTTGATCTGTGCCTCCTGTGTATCCGCCAACGTCGTCAGCTATACCCCAGGAAGGGAAGGGAAGGAATGGAATGGAATGGGGGACGAGTCCAGCGCCAGCGTCAGCGTACCTGGGCCTGTGCATCGCGGTCCTCCTCTCCTTCGGAGAGCTGCGGGCCAACGGAGCAGTGTAGCAGCCAGGGCACCGAGGCTGATGCCGCGGGACCAGGCATAGTTGATGTCATCGACGAATCGGCGCCGTCATTGTCTTTTGCGGCGGCGCGCTGTTGGCGCTCCTCGAGTGTGTTGAGCCACGATACCAGCTGCGTGCTGTCAGTCAGCAGACGCCCGGCGTGTATGAGGCGCAAGCGGCGGTGCTGTAGCTGAGGGCGGGCTTCGCGAATCTAAGATTCTTGATGGTTGGAAAGGGAGGCATATACGCAGGACTGGCGAGGGCGTACTTTGATTTTGACGTCGTTCACCGAATCATGCGGGGTGAGGTGCAAGATGAGGTCCTGGACACCTTCGGTGAAGCGGATCATTAACTCGCGTTGAGTCGAGCCACCGTCTTCAGGCACGCCTTCTGGAATAGGGTCAGCACGCTGTTTGCCCTTGGCTTTCTCGCTGACTGGTTTCAACATGGTCGTCAGAGGTCGGAGTGGGAGTATTCAGGCTCTCATCGCTCAGCAGTCGTCCAAATACGTCTATTACATAATGTTACGAGTGTATCCTCGTTAGTCAGCTTCGAGTTCGGTCTAATATTCGAGTTACGAGTGCTACAACAGCCAGCTCAGGTTGCGGTTGCGGCGGTTGCGGCGCTCTCAGTGCTGTATGGTGAGTCTGAATGACAATTAACCCGTCTTCACACTCACACTCCAGGCATCTGACTCACAGTAATCGTACACAATACGGGCTTGGACAACTTTACCACCAGGTTTTTCGGTGAATTTAATGTGTCGCGTGTAGCGTCGTTCCCCCTTGACTTCTTCGAAGCCCCATACCTATGTTGGCAATGACCCATGGTCCAAAACCACCGAGAGACAACATACCTCATCTGAGGACCAGCTGTATCCACTCTTCTTAGTGTCACTTTCCATCCTCGAAGCGATGATACCGTGTTCCAGTGTATCAGGTAGCCAACCACTCTTCAAAAAGTCGTCCTCGATGTCCTCAACCTTACGCCTTCTAGATTTGCCGATGACGGCACCAAACAAATAATCATAATGTTCCCTAGTTGTCCAATCCAGAACCCGCTTCTCGGTGGTCCCGGGAATGCCGGTGAGTGTCTGATCTGTGTCCACATGTTCAACACCATGTTCGTCCTTGTAGTGCGTGACGTAAAGGGTAATGGTGCCATAGCTGATGGCGGTTCGATTGAGCCAGCTGACACCTTGCATACTCAGTATTCCATCAGTATCATCGCTTAGCTCATCGTTCTGCGGATATCCTGAAAGGTAAGGAATGGAAGCACCAAGAAAGGCATAACAGCAGACACCTTACCATAACGTAGACTGCACTAACGTCTAGTGTCGACAGGTTCTCGGGTGCGGCCATAGTTGATAGTGAAGGGTGGACAGTTTGGGGTATTATGATGAGGTGGGGAGAGCGTCTAATGGTCAGCGAGCTCGTGACAGTGCACCACATTGCGCACAAATTGCGCAATCGCTCTACGAAAAAGCTGAACGTATATAAGACAAGGACTCAGCCCTTCCCTCTTCATTTCTCTCTCAAATTAAATGCATCCATCTCGTACTTTCTACTGGGCCCGCTGACTCTCCTGTCTGCCTACCTGGACAACCCCGCTAGCTATATTTACTTGGGACTAATATGGATACTCATCAATCAGATCTTCTAGATGTGACCCCAAGAACGTTCCACCCACCCTAGAATTGCACATGCTATGCGGCGTCCCATTTCCAGACACGGCACGTTGAACTCACCCGAAGCTCTCAGTTATAGTTACCACCCCCAACTGCTCAGGCACATTATGTCGCGATCTGCTCCGCTGCTAAGCGCGCGGGTTATACGGGTTATTTGTGATAGTGACATGACGGCCGAACTCGCTTGCGGATCCAAGTCAGCTGGTTTCATCGTTTCGGCGGCCCGGCACACACTCTCTACCTCTATAAAGCACTAAGTTTACCACCAGCCGGATCTTGCAATCGCAAAACACCTCCATCTCCAATGTCTGCGCATATCGTTGATGTCCGCGTGAACGTATCGCCTTCTAACGGTGAAGCAAACATCCGTCGTGATGTCATCAAAGGTCTCTCCCGACCCAATGGCCAAAAGACTCTCCCAACGCTTTTGCTCTATGATGAGGAGGGCCTTCGCATTTACGACGAAATCACCGTTAGCGCCGACGACTATTACTTATTCCCTGCCGAAGAAAGCCTCCTCAAGAACTATGCAAATGAGATTGCTCAAATCATGCATAGTCGATCTACAGGTAACGATCACGGCCCAATCGAGAGTGTTGTCTTGGAGCTTGGTTCAGGGTAAGTCTTTACACGATTATCGCTCCATACTTTGCGAGCTACGCGCTCAGGCTGAAGCGGTGTTTCACTTCCCTGAGTTCCCTTTATGGGTTCATTTTCGCGCCCTGCCCCAGGGGTTTTCTCCATATCATCATTTTTTCCCTGCACTGTATTGTCTTTTTGCTGACTGTTATCCATTTGGTATAAAAAAACAGTGCCTTGCGCAAGACATCCCACATCCTCTCTGCTCTCTCAAAGTTAGTACCGGAGAAAATGTCTCCTGCTCCTATCACCTATTATGCGCTCGACCTCGAGCGACACGAACTGGGACGCACCCTCGATGAGCTAGCTGCGTCGCCCATTGGACCCGAGATGCAGGGCAAAGTCGACGCACGTGGGCTTTGGGGCACGTTTGAAGGTGGTCTCAAGTTTGTGGCCGAAGGAGGGTTGCGCGGTCGCAACACCGCTGTGGCAGCGGCGGCCTGTGCTCGCTCCTTAAGCGCCGACAGCAGCGGCACTCAACCGTCGTCGCCCTCTTCGTCGGAGCGAGACACCGTTGAGACATCATTCTCGACACCGGACATGGAGGCCCTTGAGACGCCGTTGCACATTTTGTTTTTGGGATCCTCACTCGGAAACTTTGCTCGGGGTGAAGACGCCGCATTCCTCAAGTCACTTCCCTTACGCGTAGGAAAAGGCGACACACTGCTTCTTGGCCTTGATCATGGGACCGATGGCCCTCGCATAGAACGCGCTTACGATGATCGGGCGGGCATTACGCGGCGCTTCATCCTCAATGGGCTCAAAGTTGCCGGCAGGTCCTTGGGAGATGAAAGCCTCTTTGCGCCGGAGAAGTGGGAGTACGTAGGTCGCTATAATGTGGACAAACGTCAGTCATCACTTCTACAAACTTGCGTAAGATGGCTGATTGCCATGGATGCATTATTGTCTAGGTCGCCATGAGGCTTTCTATCGGTCACACGGCGCGCAGACGATGCGCGATCCTCAGACCCAAACAGAGTTTGCGTTCCTTGCAGACGAGCTTGTGAATGTCGAATACTCTCACAAGGTTTGTTTGTTGTGTCTATCCCCATCAGTGCTCAACTCACAGGCACTAACTTTGATACCTTAGTACATCGACAGGGACACCCATCAGCTCTTCACAGAATCCAATTTACGCCCAATCACATGCTGGACGGATGCCCACTCTGGTTATTCACTTTGGCTCCTCGAACGACCCCCGTTCAACTTCCGACTCCTGCAATCTCCGGCTTCGGCGCTTTCGAATACGCCGTTTGGCGTCCCAACTCTACGGGACTTTGAAGAAATGTGGGCAGCATGGGATTTCATTACCCAAAAGATGATTCCCGAATCAATGATATTCGAAAAACCAATCGATTTAAGGCACATTTGCCTGTTCTATACTGGTCACATTCCGGCGTTCCTTGATATCCATATATCGAGGTTGTTGGGTGAACCCCATACTGAACCTGAATATTTCAAGGTTCGTCTGGCTACCACATTGACTCTCGGCGATATTCACGCACGCAGGACATCTTCGAACGTGGCATTGATCCGAATGTGGATGACCCTGCTGAGTGTCACGTTAGTCGCCACTTGCTATACTTGATTTAGGCACTCATGCAAAATAACAGCCGCACTCGGAAGTCCCTCAGCAAGACGAGGACTGGCCGTCGCATGGAACCATCCTCGATTTCCAGAAGCGCGTGCGTGATCGATTAGCCAATCTTTACGCAGAATTGGAGTCTGGGCACCGTCCGTTGACACGCAAAGTGGCGCGTGTGCTTTTCATGGGGCTCGAACACGAAGGGCTCCACGCCGAGGTTAGGATTTTTTATCTGTTCTGTGGGCGTTAAGTTGATCCGAACGGGATTTGCAGACTTTACTCTATATGCTTCTGCAACGCGCGGGAACAGGCACGATTCCACCGTCCGCAAACGGGTTCACTACCCCGCCTTGGAAAATCCTCGCCGATGCTTGGAACGCCGCCAAGACTCCCGCCAGTTCTACCGTCACACTTGGACCTGCAACAATCGAGCTTGGCCATGATGACTTTGAGGTCGACGATGCGTCCCTCGACGTGAAGGACCATGAAGTTGGATGGGACAACGAACACCCACGACGCAGGGTCGTCTTGGGCAAGTTCTGCATCGAGTGGCGTCCTGTGACTAACGGCCAGTTCTACGAGTTTTGGAAGGAGGCCGGAGGGAAGATGCCGATGCCCAAGTCTTGGGTCATGGACGGCGACAACATTATGGTAAGCACTACTTTCGCGCCCTTGCTAAATTGCTTACGCCCCATCCGACTGCGCAGGTCCGCACTTTCTATGGGCCAGTTTCAATGCAGATCGCCCATCTGTGGCCCGTCGTTTCTGATTACGATAGTCTTTCCGCTTACGCTACTGTCCGTGGTGGTCGTCTCCCCACAGAGCCTGAACTCCGACTCTTCTACGACAAGTTCGAGTGCGGCTACGAAGGTGGACGAAACGTCGCATTCCGCAACTGGCACCCTGTTCCGTGAGTATACCTCCCGTCCTCGACACCTTATCCGATATTCTGACGTCTGGCGTGAAACGCGCAGCGCGACGACGGGCGGAGAAGGCGGGGGACGGGGACACAATGGCGGTGTGTGGGAATGGACTTCGACGGTGTTCGACAAGAATGAAGGTTTTGAGAAATCCACTTTATACCCCGGATACTCGGCGGACTTTTTCGACACCCATCACAATGTCGTGGTACGTGCACTTACCTTTGGCCATTACACTTCCGTGTCCCTACTCACCGCGTCGGTACAAGCTTGGGGGTTCGTATGCGACGATGCCCCGTATTGCGGAACGCCGCTCGGTTCGCAATTGGTACCAACGCAACTATCCCTACGCGTGTGTTGGCGGCCGCGTTGCGTACGATGTGAAGGAGTAAAGTGGTTGGTCGGCAGTGAAAATGCATGAGGAGGCGAAAGGAAGTGTTCCAAACTGTATTTTTGCGAATTGTTGATGTCACCCCTTGTATGCTGCCTGGAAGTTGAACGTTGAACGTTGAATATTGAATGATTATGCGCGTGGTGACTACGTCAGTGATGGGTGATTGTACGTGGCACATGCACAGTTCTTGACAACGCTTTGTACCAGAAGGCCATTTGCCATCCACTGATATTAAAATAATAGCTGCAAGCAAGGGGTGTACAATATACTCGGCCTACAACATAACATACAGTACTACAGTCAGTCGGCAAGCAATCTTCTCGGTGTCGCATAGGAGTGGATAAATTATAAGTGAAGTCAGGGTTGCTCGCACTCTACGACTCATCTCCGTCATCCTGCTCCCACTCCTCGCCTGAAGAATCCATCACGACATCATGGCCATCGTCAGCCTCATCATCGTCTGATGGCATCGCCGGCGGCCGGTGTGAAAATAAATCTCGATTGCCCTCACGTTGCAGAATCCTGCGCGCATATGTTGACGTTCGCAAGCAAGGCAGATGAGGTGAGAGACGCACATATCGAAATACGCGATTGAGCGCGCATCCTCCCCCATTGTCTCGTCCGACTCCATGGTGGTACTCAGACGCATCAGCAACCGCAAGACGGACGGGTCGGATGGAGTGGGCCCGCCGCTTGGTAGTGGCCGTATGGTGGTGGGCGTAAGCTGGAGGTCCGTTGCCCAAGGAGCGCTCGAAGTCGGGGAGTGCAAGATGATATGTCGCTCGATACCCGAAGTTGCGATGACCGGAAGCACAGGGTGGATGAGTGTAGTGTTGACGATGGAGAGATGACCTAGGTAGGCATTGGAATATTGTTTGAACAACAGTAGACAGTAGACGATGAACATACCGCATAGACGTGTGAGCGGCGTAGAAAGCTCTTTAGGGACATATTTGTCACTCGAATATGATGAACCCGTGAATGCTGATGCTCACGGGTCAGGTTATCCTTTGGGATGGTAGGAATGACACACATACCGACGATGCCGTCCTCGTCACCGTTCAGCCAGTCGTCCGCACCTATTATCTGTCTTTCGCTCTCAAGCGTCTCCACAGCCGGGATCTTCCATAGGTACCCCCTGAAATCATCAGAACCTGATGAATAATAGGCCTCGCCACCAGTGACTAAAGCGCTTCCACCAAAAGACCCATGCTACGTGCGTAGTCAGTGCACGGCCTAACGTGGCGACTCAACAAGCTGCACCTTCATAGTCGTAGAATCGGCGAATGTCCGCGCATCCGCGGGAGAAGTGTTACCATCAGGAAGATTCCGTCCGCTGCAGACCGCCACGGGGTATGGGTCGGAGAGTGTATATATCGTTGGAAGCCAATGCTGATCCGACCTCATATCAGAGAGAATCCCCCAAAAGTCATATTATACACACAAGGAAGGCGACGCCGAGTTTAGTACCTATTGTAGTGTGAGCGGGTTATGACACATTGCCATCGGAACTCGCCATCGGGATCCCAGGTAATGCTGCTCGCCTCAGGTCGGACGTAGTGCGCGACAGATCTCCTTGTTATCCTTGTTATATACTGATGAGGTATGAGTGGGATAGACAAATATTAGGCCGAGATCTCTGGTGCATCACCTTGAGGACAATACCATCCCGTGTTCGTTGACGCAGGGGTCCAAATGCCATACGGGTATCACGGAGTCGAACATTACCTCGGACATCACTTGTGGCAAATAAATGTTCCATACGTGGGTGGAAAAAGGCGCCAGAAAACTCGGCTGCCTGTTGCAAGGTCCCCTGGGCGCGGGTCATACGTGACCCAGCGCGGCCATCGTGAAGCATTACACAGCCATCTTCGCTGACGCATATCTAAAAGGACCGAAAGCGAGACGATTCATAGTACCCACCTCGCACTCATGAAGATTTCATCCTGATAGGGATGGCACGACACGCTCCGAATGAAATCCTGCGTGTGTCATCAGCGTCTGATCCGACACCAGTGGTTGAGAGCAACACTGACGTTATGCTGGGTGTAACTTTGGATTGGACCGTCCCCGTCCAGATTTTTGGAGGTATAGCGAGTCAAATCATACTTGAGGATTATGTCGTCTGCGCCGCCGCTGGAACGACGTCGACACGGGAGCGACGCGCTATGTCAAATCAAAGTACGCACGAGTAGACATATTGATTCGACGAGGAGAAAACAAGAGTGAATACATTCGACTAGTATGGTATCAGCTAGCTGACGCGAAGACGGTACACCAAGGGCTGACCAAGGGACCACTAAACGAGCAAGATGGCGCAATTAGATTCTCTTGATGTAGATCCCATAGTTTAACCACACGGTCTGCTTGCGCATTCGACACAAGCTTTATAGGGGGAAAGAAGGCCCACCATCGCCAGCACTCGCTAACCATCTTCCATCGCCTGGAGAGAACGCTAGGGCGTTGACACATGAGTTGTGTGCAGTGAGTTTCCTGTTTAGCCGAGTTTAGGAAGTATGGATGAGGAGACATCAACGGTACCTTGAATAAGGGAATCCTTCAGCAAAGTAGTTGGACATTCTTTTCTGCCTGGCTTTTTGTTGTCCTACTGGGTCGAGAGTACCAAAGGAAGCAAAAACGCGCTGTGGATTGGCTGACGACGACATTAGGGCGACAACACATTGATTCAAATCAAGCGGTTGTCCGAGTCGAGAGTCCATCACGTTCGCGCGTCTCCAGTCCAGGCCAACTCTCTCTCTTCCATGTCTTCAAGTTTCGACAACGACAACGACAGTCATTATAATCACTCTCTTCACGATTCCGCCCACGGCCTAACACTTGATCTTCAAGGCGCCCTCGCAGCTCATGATGACGATACAGACACCGCTTCTCAACACTCCATATCCTTCACCTCTCCCGCTGCCTCCACCTCCACCTCACCCCACCACTCATTCCACCACCCGACATTTTCCATGGATCACACGTCGCGCCGCCAGTCAAATCCTCACACCATCTCGACTGAGAGCTCAGACGACCCTGATGATGCCAGCTTACTGACTGGTCACACCAGCTCAGTCACTTCTCCCGGCGAGTCTGTACTAGGCCATGATGACGAAGACACGAAGCAAGTACCCCCCACTCCACTCCCTGCAGCTTTAGAGCGTAATGTATACCCGCCGAAGAGCCCTGGGCGCTCATCTGTGGCCTCTTTTGCGACTACCTCGTCATATTCAAGGAAGGTTAGACCAGAGAGCTTGCTCATAGATCCGCCCAAGGGACCATTGATCCTCGGAATCGCACTTGTGGATTTCAATCATCAGGTTTATTGTCTGAATTATGGTTTTCAAGGCGTCGTCCATAACTCTGCACATATAGGTCGGCCCGCGAATCCAATTTTCTGTCGGGGACATCTTCGAGGATGAGGAAATAAACAAAATCCTACCATTTTTGGCCCTTCCCGATGGTGCTCATCTTGTACGTCATAAACAATTGTCTGACTTATCTTCACACCTCATGTCACCCAGACCGCAGAAGATTATTCGTACTTCCACCTCGTCCCAAGCGTTCCGAATCCGAGCACAATATTTGGCATATCGTAGGGGATTTTGCGCATTTTGTAGTATCAGAGCTTTGACACATGTCCAGATGCAATCGCCAAATTGCGACTTCGTCTCTCCTTGTCAAAGAAATGGATATGACGCGTTCGACAGTACAGAAAGCGGTCGTAGTTCTGGCATCCGGGCCCGTGTTTGGTCCCATTCGCGATCGTTTGGGCGTCGTCACCTTGGCTTTTTTTGAACAAAAGTAAGCGTGCACTCTCCCCAAACTTGTCGTTTCCTGATGTTGTTCGAGGGATTTTACAAACACGCATTTACTCATCGAATTTTACGAGTCGCTTCAGGGCTCTTTACGGAGTCAGCTTACGGAGAGTGGTCTTTATATGGGTATGCATTCTCCCAACTCTTATGTCGAATCGTGTTAATAGCTCATGTAGGGACGTCCCTGTGAGCGATACGCCATCATTTCCTAGAACCCACCTCATTAGACTTTAGGCGCGAGTTGGTTCACGATTTCCGTCATCGTAGTCTAGTTCTTGTCAAGGCACTAATTTTGCAGAAGAAAGTCAGCTCTCTGATCGCTTCCTTCCGATGGCGAGTTCCTAACATCCGAACTAGATTATGTTTTACGGTCACCCAGTTGAACGTCTATGTACATACCAATATTCCTTAATATCCCTCATACCAGGTATGTCTGCTCGGCATTGTCGGTGCACGGCCGTTGACGAGAGGCCTCAGGCCTTCTTCAAACTTTGCAGGACTGCGGCTCACCTCCCTTAGCCTCACGCGCGCCAGCTCTCTCCCAACCGACATCACTGCGGACCTCAGATCGTCGAAGTTTACTGGCTTACCTTGGCCTCCCATTGGACCTATTTGGCAAGGTAGTTGTTTAGCTAACCAAAGCTTTCTGTGCCTCATGTTGCTCCATGTTCAGGACGCGTTCTTCCAACCTTACCTCCCTCTGCAGCAGCTTGACCTTATCAAGTCTCAAACACGTTCCTTCCTCTGTGGGAGCACGAACGCCATCGTTCGCCAGCAGAATGACATCGAATTGCTTGTTGATGTTGAAACATGTTCCATCGAGTTCAGGGACCCCAAGATCGAGCGCGCCGTCGCCCTCACTCCCGCTGACAGGAAGTGGGTTGATGAGATCGTCAAGGACGTGAACGACACGTGGGACACGGGCGACACTGGTATGCGGTGAGTCCCTATTTACTAGGCAGTAATTACCATTGGACGCAAATGTCGACAGAAGATTCAAGGGCAGTGATGACTACGTGCGAATCAAGGTGTGTGCGACACTCTGCATATGTTGAGCGATACTAAGACCGTTGTATAAGTTTGAGGAATACATTTCTGCGGCACTTGCCTCTGTCAAGTACGGCGATTTCCTTGCGAAAGGAGACAGCAGTGGAGTTCTCATAACTCCCGGATCTGGTTGGTCTTTTCTCCGTGTTGGCCGTCATTCCGCAAATCTCCTCTGTCCTTCTCAGGTGGGGATTCGAACGCACTACAGGACTTCAACCCAGTTTGGATCGCCGAGTTTAAACGTACTTGTGCGTTTGATGTATGGCAACATGTGACGGATCCAATGTTGTTCGACATCATCGAGCCACGGTACACCTTTTTCTTCCACTCCTATTATCTTTCTTAGTCTTGCTCGTCGCTGGTAGGCATCCATGTAACGAGAAGCCCAGCGCGATATCCGACATCACATTACGTCTCTCAGAAGGCATTCAAGATCTCAAACTTGAACAGCAACTCGCACCCACCCGCGAAGCCATCTCACGCACTATCAACGCAGGCTCTGCGAACTTCTTCAAAGCAGTCGAAGGAGTTAAAGGTCGATTTACGCAGCGATCTGGGTCGAATACCTCCGTTGGCAGCTCGAGCACTGGCTCGGGCACGGTGATCTCAAGTTCAGAGATCCCGGACGGCAGCGCTCTCACTGCAACATCACCAACCCAAGTTGCATCCCCTCCTGCTGGTGTCGATGCACTGGCGATCGTGTCCAAGGAACGTTTGAGCGTATGGGGTGCCAGTGTCGGTTCATTCTTTTCATCGCGGGGAGCGAGATTCTCAACTCAGAAGATGGCATCGCCGAGCCCGAGCGCATCATCCAGCACCACCGGGTCCCCAGTTCCACCACCTCAGCAGGCCTCATGGGTACTTAGTTCAAAGGCGTCGATATTAGGGTCTACAGGGGATGTTGAGCCTTCTTTGGTCGCGAAGACATCATCATCAGGACTAGCACCTGTTGTGGGCTTGGGCGACGAGACACCGCGGGGGATTGGGCCTCGCCTTGGTGAGGACACGGAGGGTCAGCACAAGCACGAGCGCGAGCGTGGGACAGATGGCGATAGCGATGAGGAACCGTCCTTCGGTGTTGTACTATGAGTAATGAGACGGTGCCCGTCCGTCGGCTGGCACGTGCGGACGATCCAGAGATAGCTTTATTAACGAGCTTCTCAAACACCGCCCACCGTCATCTTGCTTGAGCCCGCTCTTCTATGCTGTGGCGAGCTTCTAGACGCTGCCCTTGTTCTAGTTCTATGTCATACCGCATCAGCGATACTCAATGCATGACTACATTTCAAGTGACGATGCGAGCAATGCCCTCTGCTTGTGATTTCTACATCGAATTATCGCGATCGCAATTGTTCGCATGAGAGCTTCCCAGCCCTACCTTTTCGCGCTGATGGTCTCACTATAAAAGATCTACCAGTTTGTCCAAAGCTGATTGAGCGTCGTACTGCACTTATCCACCATAGTTACTCTCGAGTCCGAGTTCACGCTGTCCTCCCTCCCTACCACCCCATCGTCCACTCTCCACTCTCTGGGCCCCAGCATCATGGCCACTCCACTCCGGTGTTGCTCAATCTCCGAAAAAACTGAACTCTGGATCACGTATCATCAGGCATCACGCAAGCACAAGCCGGTGACCGCGCAGCTGATCGACGTCGGCGAGAGGAGCCTGCTGTTCAACCTCGAGGACGTCCTCGACCACATCTTCGAGCAGGACTTTGTGGGTCCAAAGTGGCGATCTGTGGTGTGGTGGGAGGACTGTACCTGCGTGCGACTCAAGGCGCGTGTCACGGTGCAGGAACTGCTCGCGCGGGGTGCCGGGGCGACACCCAGCTCCGCGCTGCGCCTGGTCATTGGTAAGTCGCGCCCAGGAGGAGGAGGACCGATGTACTTATTGTGTAATAATCACGCAGCAGACACGCCGACCGCCCTCTGGATACACTATGAATACACGCAAGGCGCGCGTTCGGCGCTCACAGCCACGCAACGCATCCGCCTGGACCTGCCGCATGCCAAGTTGGAGTGCCTCGGGCACGTCACGAACTACATATTTGCGCAGGGGTATCTCCCGTGCGAGGTGCGTTCATTGGTGACCTGGAAAAACCCCTGCGGAAAGCGTATCGAGGAGTGCGAGCAGCTGGAGTGCCTACTTGCTCGGGGAGAGGGGGCTTGCGAAGAGAGGCCCCTGCGTCTGGTGGTCGGTGCGTCACCTGCGCCAATTATTTTGGATATCGCTGTTTGCTAATGGCGATTCACAGATCATTGATGATACAAAAAAAAACTAGCATGAGCTAGAACAGGAGACGATCTAAGTATCGTGCATGGTATTATGTGGGATCTTATCTTTTTCGAACGTAGTACGGCATCCTCATTTATGAAAAAGGAGTAATCCATCGTCCATTGCAATTCTTTTGGTTCTGTCAGTTAGACGTAATCGGTGGTAATTTGTTATCAATGATTCGGTTCCGTCAACTCGTTCGGTTCCGTCGTCAACTTCGCCCCGCCAACTTGAAGGAGTCTCTTTCTTTCCCTCAGGGTTCCTGGTGTGGTTTTCCCACGGTAAACTACCGCTTGTTTCGTTTCGTGGAAACACACTTGGAGCCTTGGAGGGATATCGCAAAAGGGAACTACCCCTCTGCTACATCTGTACTGAGTCACTACACCAACAGCACCAGGGGCGGCTCGGCCTAGGCCCGGATTCATGCGCGCTAGATAGTCTCCTGCTAATTAGGTTACCAGAAATGGGAGCTTCGTTTCCAAAAACGAACAAAAACAAAAGTTCCCGCCGTCTTTCCAACCTCAAGAGTGCTTCAAGACCCACACTTACTTCCATGCTCACTGGTAATCGCGCTTTCGATGGATACTGCGCGCTGGGCAATGTCATAGCTGACTCCGTATGGGCATACCACCGTCGTCGGGTGGCAAGCGACCCCACGACGGTTCACGGCTCAAGTTAGTCTAACATTATCCTGCGTATTGGGTTTCCTCCATGCAGGGATACACCTTCTGGATTTATGCCTCACTCTTTCAACTTGGCACGGCATCCATTCTCTATTAAAGTATACCAATAGCTCAGAACTCGTGCTCGTAAGTCGCTCCAAAGGTTCACCCGCCACCGTGGCGAAATGGCTCATTGGTCATTACCACACCGACGGATCCGTTACCGTAATGGATCAAGGCACCGTGTTCGGACAGCCAACATCCAATACGCGTTGGTGCCGTCGCGGATGTCGCAGAAACGGATAACCCAGTTTTGTTTCACCCACCCCTTTCACAGTAGCCGACTGGCCATAAAAAGACTCGCGGGCAGCAGATTGATACATCATCTCACACCCTATTATCCCAACCATAGACTTCACAATTTCTTCCCTTTCGTTCTCTTCGCTTCCTAGCACGCCATCTTCTACTCTTCTCTCCTTTGATCTTGACACCATGTCTGCTCCCACCCACTGCGGTTCTGAGCTCTGGATTACGTACCATCAGGCGTCGCGTACGCAAAGGCAAGTGACTGCACAGCTCATCGACCTCGGCGATGGCACGAATCTGCTTGACCTCGAGGACGTCCTCGACCACGTATTCCAACAAGGGTTCGTGGACCCCAAGTGGCGCTCTGTCTCCTGGTGGGAGGAATACACCTCCTTGCGTCTCAAGGCAAGCCAAGCCGTCGAGGAGCTCCTCGGGCGCGGCATCGGAAATAGCCCCGCTTCCGCCCTACGTCTCGTCATAGGTACTTTTTTCTTTCCCTTTCTTGGGAGTGCAATTTTGCTGAGGACGCATTGTAGCGGACATCCCTACCGCCGTGTGGGTGCACTACGAATACGTGCACTGCGCGCGGCCCCACACCGCGACGCAACGGATCCGCCTCGATGTGCCACACATGAAGTGCTGTGAACGCCTCGCGCACATTACGAATTATATCTTCACGCAGGGGTATCTCCCTTGCAAAGTCCGCTCGCTTGTGACTTGGAGAGGCGTGTGTGGAAGGCACATCGAGGAGTGTGCGAGGATCGAAGATGTTCTCTCCTGTGGAGACGGTGCTTGCGAGGACAAGCCGCTGCGGTTGGTGATTGGTGAGTACTAAGATGCGATATAAGATGTTTTTTTAATAACTGTGCTGCAGACATGTAACGTTCTCTATTGAGGCGTTCTTAACCCCATTCATTACTCAAACTATACAGTCTTTCCTTGCAAATGTGACTCAGTATTTTACATGTTCGTTAATCTAATACATCGAGCTTATCGTAGCTGGCCTTCTCAAGTGCACGCTTCATAATGGATAGCGGGGTTATTTCTGGTTTCTGGGTCTTGATCTCTTCGCCTTGCTCGTCCAGTACGACTGTATCGTCGTCCAGCATCTCCTCCGCGTCTTCACCCATAAATACCTTCATCATTGCGGGACTGAACCCGCTCATGAGAGCGACGCCCTTGCGTTCCGCATCAACAGGCGTCGTCTCGAGCTCGCCCGCGAGATTCCAATAGACGATCTCTGGCACGTCGTACCCCGCTTTCTCATAAGCCTGTGCGATCGCATCATGGTTAGTCACCCAAGCTCCGGGTGTTTTTTGGACATCCTCCGCAGCGTCGAACTGCATGTCGGAGAATATGAAGAGACGCTTGACCATCTCTTCTCGCGGTACGCGGTGCTCGATTGCCAGCGGGAGCAACAGGCGGACGAACACGGCGTGCAGGTCCGTGTTCATGCTCCACGCCGTGCGAACCATTGCCGCGACGTTGGCGGCGACTCCCGCATCCTCTTGCAGTGTGACGATCTCGGGATCCGCAGAGAAGGTGACGAACACATTCGCGAATGGCGGCTTGGCGAGTTGCGCGAGTACCATCGAGAGTGCTACCGCGGGGAGGATGGGCGGCGTCCTGTCTGGGGAGGACCTGTAGATGTCGCCCATCGAACCAGAGACATCGCAGACGGCCAGGCAGTTGTCTAGCGTGCCAGCTTCGCGTAGCCTCGCGACCATTGCATTCCACTGCGCGTTAGCGACCTGCGCCTCGCGCTTTGCAAGACGCACACGAAACGCAGACGGAGCAGATTTGGCGCGGGTACTCGTGCTTTCATTCATGGTCTGTGCGATGGCCTTGGCGACCAACTGGTGCGGGAGGAGCGTCGCACCGGAGATCTTGACCTTGCCTTCGGTAACGCTATCCAGATAGGCATCAAACCGCTCGCTGTCGTTCTTCAAGAAGTGTTTGCTGTTGATGTGCATACATATGGACGAAACGTGACTGTATGAGACCTCGTTCCAGCGGCGCGTGGCCATAAGGGGCTCCGGCACGCGAGATGAAGCACGTAGCGGTGTGAGAACCCAGCGTTGATAAAACGAACGAAGGACGTGCACATCATCTGCGGGAACGGCTGCAGAAGTGTCGATCGGCCGAGAAAGTGACGTGGCGCCTCCACGATGCAGGAGGATTGCAATGGCAGTGGAGATGTTTGTCACTCTATCGTGCGAGGCAGAAGGGGTAGGTGCCCATTTTCCGACCAAAGTCACGGTTTTCAAGAGGCGCCGTCGCTCCTCGCCGTCCGTAAGGGCTTCTACTTTGCGCATGAGCGCCACTTGCTCAACAAGCTCGTCTGCAAAGAGGCGTGCGACGGCAACATAAAGAGCCAGGAAACGGCGCTCAGAGAGCTTGGAAAGCAGGAGCTGGTGGGAGTCTGCTGCACTCTTAACGCGACGCTCCCGCGCAATGGCTTTGGCCTGGTCCGCAAGAGATGCCTCGAGCTGTTCTGAGGTCGTTCCAACTCGCTGCTCTTTGGTTGATAGTAGTTTAGAGAGGACGGATTTCCCTCGAGTGGAGGGATCCAAAACGAGATGCAGGAATGGAGCAGGGTGAGAGTCGAGCTGGTCAAGGGTAGCAAGAGCAAGAATATTGAGAAGGTCTTTCCAATAGCCGTGCGGCATTTGAGCAGATCTGGAATTGGCCTTGACCACGCAGACGGGAGCAACAAGCTGGGAGAGGTTCGCAATCGCCGTGCGTGGGTGATGCTCATAGAGCCAGCCAAAAGCCCTGGATGTAGATAGGATGGTCAAAAAGTTGAACACGGAAAGGAAGAACACGAGAACATACCTGTAAAAGAGCTCCTTGTCACCCTTGCCGTCGTGAATGCTTCGCGTGTTCCAGATTATCCTCAAAGCGATGTTGGGGTCCTCTTTCCATGCATTGGACAGCATAACATTGATCCTCTGTGTAGACATGCGAGTGGACAAGCTCTGAAATGCGTCCAGGGTATGAGAAAGTGTGGAGTTGAACGCAGGGGCCAAGTTTTGGGTGACTTTTCGGTGTGCAACAGATTTGAGCGCATTCATAAAGGCATTCTCGGGCTCTGGCGTGTCAATCTTAGCCCCGGAGCTGGACTGAGGGGGAGGAAGCAAAACATCGAGAAAGTAAGGGTCGAAGAGCTCAGCGATATGAGGAAGCGTGACGACTTGAGAGGTGGAAGCTGAGCCAGGAGTTGACATGGTCTCGAGTGTCGAGTCGAGGGGTCTCTGTACTGCACAACCAAAGCAGCTTATATCATGCTCGATGCCTAGGGCTCGTGACTAGGCTTGCTTCCGAGTGACTCATTTGCGTTCACAGCCGAGCGACGAGTGATAAGATGTAATTGATTGTGCCTGACCGCGACACCAATGCGGTTGTCGATGCGGTTGTTCTTGTTCTTGGTGCCACCCTTGGTTTAGGTGCCCTTACTTGCAATGAGCACCGAAAACCCTCTTCCACTTGACACTCTCGAGTCCGCTGGTGGCTTGTCTACTACCCGGAAACCTGTCGATGACTATGATTCCGATGACGAACGTCCAGGCAACCCACGCCGGTGGTACCATTACGTGCCTTTATGCGGTGAGTGAACACACTCTAAAATTTGATTTGCACTTATCATCACCTAGTTGCCCTCTTGCTCCTTCTTGCACCACATCCTTCCATCTTGCATGTCCTCCTCAACTACCACTATCTGACCCTCCGTGACACGCGATACTTCCTAACGCACCTGCTCATCATTTACGCCCTTTCATTCCTCGCATTCAGTTCGCTCATCGTCTGCGTGGCTCGTGATCCAGGGCCCGTGCCTGACCCCAAGTCAGAAGTGCAAGATGCCGGTGGCGAGATCAGCCTCGAAGACGCGCTCCTCAGTGCGCCATCAGAGGACTACACGCAACCTGGAAGGTGGTGCCGTATTTGCTGGAGACCCAAACCCGAGCGCGCACATCACTGCTCCCAATGCGGACGGTGCGTGCTCAAGATGGGTGAGGAGTGCCCTGTCCCGTCCTCCCTGGCGCATGTCGCACTTACGTCTGCTTCGTACATGCAGATCATCATTGCCCTTGGTTGGGCGCAAGATGCATCGTGCACACCTCCCGCTGTACCGCTCATCCCAGTTACTGATGCACGCGTGCGTTCTCCAGGGCTTTCGAACGTACCCATCCTTTCTGCACTTTCTCGCGTCTGTCACGCTCCTTGCGACTTATGTCGCCGTGATATGCATCCGCGGGCTCACCTTTGCGTTTAGACATCCGGTTGCGATCGTACGTGTTGAGCTGAACCCATGACCGATATCGACGACGATTTCCTCACTTCTCTCCAGAATGAAGTTACACCCGTGCATATGCTTCTGCTGTCCTTTACTGGTTGCGCATTTGCGCTCATCATGGGCTCTTTCTTTGGCTACCACGTCTACCTCGTCATGTACGTCCTCTCAGGCAATTCTCAACAACAAAGATGACCACTTTCCCCCCACTGCTAGCACTAACCAAACTACGTTCGAACACATCTCACCGTTCTACATCTTGCGGTACCTCCCTCCGCTCCCGCCGTGCCGCCTGTCGAGTCCGCCGTTGGAGCACCAGCTGGCGTCCAAGCAGCGTCACGCCGTCCGCGCTGCCCACGCGCGTATCCGCCTCTACGACGTCGGCTGGCGGCGCAACGTGGAGCAGGTGTTTGGAATGTCAAAGCGGCACTGGCAAGCATGGGTGGCGAGATTACTTTGGGGTGGTGGTTGGTACGTATCTCATCCCCGTCATTCGTCGTCTTCCCACTGACTCCCGCACCTCGATTGTTGGTGCTTTTTTTAGTTATGGTGCAGGAACACAGTTCCCTCGTAACCCTTGTGCAGAGGACGCACTCGTGGAGCTGGCTGCGGAGTTGGTCCATTTAGAAAATAGTACGGACTAATCCTTGCCGATGTGAATCAGTATGTATTAGGCAAGCCAAGGATATATGGCTACGTACAAATACATGATGGAAGCATACCATATTTTATCGTTCAGGATACTCAGTTCTATCTTGATGTCTCCACCGAATT
>WNFR01001321.1_pt1 | contig 25791 bp, 26 predicted proteins | sample 5400221 | NCBI WGS metagenome assembly WNFR01 (sample SAMN13153357, study PRJNA577476) | soil metagenome | isolation source: 40 cm soil under Madrone tree | place: USA:California | collected 2016-06-14 | reverse complement strand
ACATGCCCTTCGGCATCACGTTCGACACGCCAGTGCTGTCCGATGCAGACGCCTACGATGTCGCGGCCTACATGAACAGCCTTGAGCGTCCAGTCAGACCTAATCTCGACAAGGATTTTCCGAACAAGCTGCAGAAGCCGGTCGATACGCCTTACGGGCCCTACGCAGACGATTTTCCGCCCGCGCAACACAGATACGGTCCGTTCGATCCGATCCGCGCCAAGGTACAGGAACTCGCAGCAGCGCGCCGGTAGAGATCACGCGCCGGAGCGCAAAGCCTAAATTGGGACCGGGCCGGCCTTCGACCGAGACCGCGACGGTGCGCGAAACGCGGTCACCTACGATCAGGAGCGGTACAAAAGCCGCGACCAGCCAAAGACCTGATCGATGGCAGATAGCCGCGTCAGTGCGATTTCCCACGCGCGCGGCATACGGTCTAACGCACCGTCGCGCACATTGCCTGGCGGCTGGTAGGTAGTTGTGCTGTATCGCCGCACTTTCGTCGCGGTTCCGCCTCCTTCCAATTTCGAGAGCATTAAATCCGCGCTTAAACCTGCCTTAAAGCCGGCATGTTTCACTACGCTTCCTCGACGGAGGCTCGATGCCACCGTGCAAGGAGTGAAGAGCCATGAAACGAGCGATCATATGGTCTATTGCGGGTGGAGTGTTGCTTGCCGCTGCGGCCGCCTTGGTGATCGCGGCACCAGAGCGCAACGGGGGCCCGGTCTTCATCGAGGGCGGCAGGCCGGTGAGCGAAGAACAGGTCAGACAGAAACTGGTGTCTGATGGATGGACCAACGTTCAGGTCGTACGACGCGGACGGCTCGTCATGGCGATGGCCTCCAAGGATGGACGAACCGACGTCTTCGAAGTCGATGCGATGACAGGCCGGCTCCGGGCCAATGATGACGACGGAGATGATGACTAGGATCGATTAACAGAGATTATTGATTGGGTGCTATCTCTGTTCCAGGCCGCTGATCCGCGAACGGGCTGTCATTCGCATCAACCGACGCCCGCGCTAACCTGACCCGAATGCCCGGCTGTATTCCCTCCCTCAGCCGAGTATTTGTGGGGATGAGTCGAGTCTGCTCGATTCATTCACTAGGCCCCGCCGCTGCGGCGGGGCTTTTTTTATTCCGCAGGCTCATCGCGCGGCTAAAGCGCAGTGTGAAGACCATACCCCCGCCGGGATTATCATCGACGCTGATGCTGCCTTGATGCGCCCTCATGATCTCCGCCACGATTGCAAGGCCGAGACCTGCTCCGGAGGAGCTCGTCCCCTTTCCACGCCAGAACCGCTCGAACACATGGTTCCGCTCCTCTGGCGGAATCCCGGGTCCACGATCCACGATGCTTACGCTTCCATTGGCGTATGTGCTGACTGTCACTTCGCTTCCCGGAGCGGTGTGGGCAACGGCATTCTCGACCAGATTCCTGATCGCGTCGCCGATCGCGTAGCGGTTCCCTTTGATGACCACCGGTTTGTCTTCGCCGTGGAAGGCGATCGGTTTCTTTTTAGCAAGCGCCCAGGGCGCCATCGCAGCCACGATTTCGGAGGCGACATCATTGAGATCAACAGCATCCGAGACGTCTAAAGCGACGGCATCCAGACGAGCAACGCGCATAAGCTGATCGACGAGCCGGTTCATGCGCGCGACATCAGCTTTGATCTTGGCGATCTCACCATTCTCCTCAACGACATCGAGGGCGGCCGTGACAATGGCAAGCGGTGTGCGCAGCTCATGGGCTGCATTCGCGGTGAACTCACGCTGAAGGTCGAAGCCCTGCTCGAGGCGCTCCAGTGCGCGATTGACCGCGACGACCAGGGGCGTGATTTCACTTGGTAGATTTGTTTCTGGCAACCGGATGGAGGTCGCGCCCGGACCAATTGCTGCAGCCATTTCCGATATTTCTGCAACAGGCCTGAAGGCTCTTCGAATTGCCAACACGCCAACCACCAGCGTAACCGTGACCAGCAAGGGAACGAGCCACCCTATGTCCAGCACAAATTCACGCAGCAGAGAGTGAACCAGTATGTCGCCATCGGCGGCCCGCGCGACCGACACGGAAAGACGGCCAGCCGCACTGCTCTGCACAACGGTCAATCCGTAGTACTCGCGACCCTCGGAGCCGAAGTCCTTGAGATGGAAATAGCTTGGTTCATCGGTCCCCGCCGGCCATTTGGCTGCAACTTCGCCGAAGTTCGGCGGCGAGGCGGCAAGAACGGCGTCCGAGCCGCGGCGGACCGCGAAGATGTCAGTGTTGCCGCCGGCCTGATATCGCGCGGCAAGTTGAGGCGGCAGCTCAAGGCGGGAGGCGCCGGCTGAATCGACTGCAACGTAGCGCGCAAGATCGGCAGCTCGCAAACTGAGTTCGCGATCGTTGAGGGTATCTGCCGTTTCGTAGGCCTGATAAATCAGGGCGGCGACAGCTAGGGCGGTCGCCGCTACATACAGCGCGGCAAGGCGCAGTGCCAGCTTTGCCTGCAGCGACCGGAGCCGAACGGTCTTCATGTGCTGCTTTCGGTCAGCAGGTATCCGACGCCGCGTACGGTGTGGATCTCGGCGGTTGCGCCTGCATCCAACAACTTGCGCCGAAGGTGGTGCACGTGAACAGGAATTGTGTTTGACCCATGTTCATCATCGAGCGCGTACAGCTTTTCTTCAAAAACGGGCTTTGGAACAACGCGACCAAGACGTCGCATCAAATGTTCCAGGATGGCGCTTTCGCGGCGCGGCAAGACCAATGAGGCGCCCCCTATCCTGACATCCCGTTCGACCGTATCAAAGCTGATGTTGCCAGCTTTCAGGGTCATTCCAAGCGCACCGCCGGGACGACGCAACAAGGCCTTCGTTCGTGCGACGAGTTCGGCAATCGCAAATGGTTTGACCAGGTAATCGTCGGCGCCCGTATCGAGGCCGCGAACACGATCCTCGACAGCATCGCGGGCTGTTAGCACCAGCACGGGAGTGAGATTACCCTTCCCTCGCAGCTCCGCGAGCAAGCCCAGCCCATCGCCGTCAGGCAACCCGAGATCAACAATCGCCGCGTCATAAGATGTGACCGCGAGTGCCGCCCGCGCATCGGCGCATAGCGCGACCGTATCGACCGCGAAACCGGCGCGCGCCAACGCTCCCTGAACGAGCTCGGCAATCCGCGTCTCATCTTCCACGATCAATAGACGCATCCTAGCCTCGATTGTTCGCGGCCACTATGGTTTTCCGCTGCAAGGCGCGTGTTGCAGATTTTGGGTCGATCCGCCTGCAGCTACGAGTCAACAGATATCATTTCTACCCTGCTGTTTGAAATGTATTCCAACCGACGCACATCATGAAATGATGATCCGCTTCCCGAGTAATGCCGCAGGCACTATTCACCCGACGCGATCTTCCAGGTGCGCGCTGGAGCGCTCACCGCCCACAATCGTCGATTGGAAGCTCATATGCGGGAGACTGCATGAAATAAATGACCGGTCCTTGCGTGCTTGCAACTGGATGTCGCACACGAAAGCCACTTCTCCCACAATCTCGCCCCAAGCGCATAAAACTGCCTTAAACAAAGCCGTGTAGCGTCCCGCCGTACTTGCGACGATGTATGCTTGATCCTTGACAGCGTTGGGACATTCCACGCTAATGGGTCCATGGGGAAGCGATCTCCCCACGAGGCGACAGCCGAAGCATCGCGTCCACCAGTCAAGTCTGCGCTCGCAGCAGGTGTAAGGACGCACGATGTCGTCGATAGGTACTCCTCTCTACGAAAAACTCGCACGTCTGATTGGTGAGCCGACCGCGCGGACGCGCTTCCGGAAAACTAAGGACATTGTCGGGGCTCGACACTCCGGTCAGCCTTCCTTACGCGAAATCGGACTATCCGCCCGCCACCCCGACTTGACTGTAAACGTGGACCGGTAATCGAAACAGTGACACCAGGGAGACCAAAAACAATGAGTGGAAATTGGAAATTGGCCATAACGGTTGGGCTCGTGACTCTTGCGGGTACCATTGCAGCTCAAGCGGCCGAGAGCGCGGATGAAGTGCTCATTAAAGCCCTGGCAGGCGCGAAGATCACCCTCCTGCAAGGCATTGCACAGGTAGCCAAAGGCGCCGAGGTGCCCACCGAGGCCAAGTACGAAATGGACAAGGGCAAGCTTGCCCTGACGGTCTACACCTCTGCCAAGGGCTTCGACACCGCCGCTGAGGACAATTCCTTCAACGAGTACGGCGGCGATGCGACCGCAGGAGCCTGGACTCCCGACAAAGAGGTGTTCGCTGACCTGAAGCACATCGCTCGGTCAGCGCAGTACCACACGCTGCTTTCAATGACGAAGATGACAATCCCGGCAATCATCCAGAAAGCATCGGCGCAGGGAACCGTTTTTTCCGTGAAAGAGAAGGTTCGGAACGGAAAGCCCGTTTTCGAGGTGATGACCGCCCAGGGTGGTTCAGCCAAGACAACCTTCTATGACCTCATGAGCGGTGAACCGGCGACCGGGTTGTGAAGAGACGTCGGGCGGATTGATTTGGGCCAGGACGCGAAGGTCCGGGCGGATGCGCCCGGACTGATTGCTTCGCTGGCGATATGTTGCCACGCGTGGAAAGCAGCAGTTTGCGAGGGCCGGATCGGGAGTGTTGGAATGATCGGAACAGTTTTGAAAGAGGGCAGAGCACGCGTAAGCAGCTGCGGGACTCTGATTGCTGCCGCAGCATGCTTCCTGTGGCTCGCGGCTGACATGTGGCCAGCCGGCGCTCAGACAGCGCCCACCGCGGAAGAAGCCCGTATGTTGGAGTTCGGCAAAGAGATCTTCAAGAGCAAGGCGGTGTGCCAGTACTGCCATAAATGGGATGCGTCAGGTGACCAAGGCTATGGCGGTAATGCCCTGTCGCTTCGTGCAACGCATCTCACGCCCGAGCAACTCACCGAGGTGGTGAAATGCGGTCGGCCAGGGACCGGCATGCCCTACCATGACCGCTTCGCGTACACAGACAAGCGTTGCTACGGACACGCGCGCGAAGAAATGGGCAAGGACATGCCGCCAGCCGGCAATGATTTCCTGTCGCAGCGCGAGGTCGACGCTGTGGTCAAATATCTATTCGCCAAGGCGGTCGGACGCGGGCCGGCAACGTATGAGGACTGCATTGACTTTTGGGGTACGAACACCCGGCAATGCGATCCGATGAAGAAGTGAAACACGGGCAATCCCCCCGCTCCTTCGCGGTGGCGGTGGTGACGGGCCGGGCGAGGCGGAACGATGAAATCCCTGAAGTGCGTCACTCTCTTCCTTCTTATAATGGCGCTACTGCTGCCGCTGGTTGCGACGCCTTCGGGCGCACAGACTACCGAAACGCCCATTCTCAACCTGGAAGCCAAGATACTCCTCGGCGAGGTGAAGGGGCGGATCGATCACATGGCCCTTGATCCGCTGAGGAACAGACTGTTCGTCGCGGAACTTGAGAACAACTCAGTCGGCATCGTTGATCTCAAGGAGCGCAAGCTCGTTCACGTCATTACTGGACTCAGCGAACCGCAAGGCGTGGGCTACGAGCCATCAAGCGATACGCTTTACGTCGCAAATGGCGGTGACGGATCGGTCCGCCTGTTCCGTGGCGCAGATTATGCCGAAACGGGCCGCATTGATTTGGGCGATGACGCGGACAACGTCCGTATCGACCCGGATACCAAGCATGTCCTGGTCGGATATGGCGCGGGCGCGATCGCGACAATCGATCCCGCCAGGCGAACCAAGATCGCCGATTTTCGGTTGCCGGCGCATCCGGAGGGTTTCCAGCTCGATCATAAGAACAACCAAGTCCTTGTGAACCTGCCGCGTGCACGGGCAATCGCGGTGCTGGACGGCGTCAGTGGCCAACGCAAGGCACTATGGCCCATGAAAGAAAGCGGTGCGAATTTTCCGATGGCCGTTGATGAGGATGCCCAGCGTGTCCTGGTCGCCTTTCGGGCCCCGGGAAGACTCGCAGTGTTTTCCACCCGCACTGGAGAGAGTGTTGCAAGTGTTGAATTGTGTGGCGATGCCGACGATCTGTTTGTCGATGGAAAACGCTCACGTATCTACGTGAGCTGCGGCGAAGGTTTCATCGACGTCTTCGACGCGCGCGCGGACGACTATCGTCGCCTCGTCAGAGTGCCCACGGTCCGAGGCGCGCGCACTTCCTATTACGTTCCGTCGATGGACCGGCTGTTTCTTGCGGTGCGTGCCGCATCGTTGGAGCCGGCTGCCGTGTGGGTGTACCGGCCGGCGCCTTGAATGGGCTTCGAAGGAGTGGCGTGCGAATGAGGCATCGGATTTCGAAGATCGGGTCTTCATCATCGCTCACGTGCGTAGTCGTTATCGGCGTAGCCATGGTTGGCTCGACGGCTTCATTCGCATATCGGCCGTTCGACGGCACCGATGCGGCGGTGGCCGATCTACAAGAGGTGGAAATCGAGTTGGAGCCGGCCGGAATACTGCGTCAGGACGCGCAGACATCGCTGGTCGCGCCCTTCATGATCTTCAATTATGGCTTCGCAAGAAACTGGGAATTCGTGTTCCAGGGCCAGGGACAATTTCCCCTGGCGAATTTCGACGAAAGCGCGAGCATCAATGGCGTCGGGGCATTTCTCAAGGGTGTATTGAGGGAGGGGAGCCTCCAAGACGCCAGCGGGCCGAGTATCGCAGTCGAATTCGGGCCGTTGCTGCCGGGCGTCCGGGCCGACAGCGGTTTCGGCGCGAGTTTCGGCACGATCGTGTCTCAGCGCTGGGAGTGGGGAACGGTGCACGCCAACGTTGTCACCGAACTCACGCGTGACCGCCGCACCGACTTCTTCCTGGGTGGCATCATCGAGGGGCCCTCGAAGTGGAAGGTGCGGCCGGTCGCCGAGTTCTTTTACGAAGAGGAGATCGGACAGTCGCGAACCGTATCGGGCCTGGTCGGTGCGATCTGGCAGGTGAAGGACAATCTCAGCTTCGATGTGGGCTATCGCCATGCTGTCGTGAATGGGCATCCGGTTGAAGAGTTTCGTGCCGGAATGACGTTCGGATTTTCCCTGCCGGAAATCAAGGGGAGACGCGGGGCGTAGAAACCGCTGCGCGATTGGGCGCTGTGTCAACAACAACGCACCGAGGAGGAATCTTACATGAACATGACGACTTCGATCCTTGTCACCCTGCACGCGTTCGTGGCAACCGCATTGATTGGCGCATCATAGTGTCAAAGGACTTGCACATTCAACGCGTACCCGAATGTCAGCTGATCGCGAGCGGTAACGGATGTTTTTCGCGGGACCGTTAGGACCGGCTGGCTTGAGACCGAAAGTCAACACATAGGCACTCGTGCCTGAATCACGGAGGACTATCACCATGCGTGTTATTAAACTTCTCAGCGCTTGCGGCATTGTTCTGTCAACGGCCGCCGGCGCCCGTGCGCAAGCCATCGACTGGGCCAAGATCGACGGCATCTTCGGTAGAACCGGAGCGGTCGGCGGCGCTGTTCATCGCTGGGGCTTTCCCCGGTCTGACCTGCAGGTGACGCTGGACGGCGTCACGATCCGGCCGACGCTTGCGCTCGGCGGCTGGATTGCCTTCCAGCCGATGGGGAACACGGCAATGGCGATGGGTGACCTTGTGTTGCTCCAGAGCGAGGTCAACCCGGTCATGGCCAAGCTGATCGAAGGCGGCGTGGAAGTCACCGCGGTTCACAATCACCTGCTGCGCGCCGAACCGTTGACATTCTACATGCATGTCGGCGGACACGGCGACCCGGTAAAGATGGCCGAGACCATCCGCAATGCATTGGCCGTAAGCAAGACGCCGCTCACGCCTCCGACGCCCGCAGCTCAGCCTCCTGCCATAGATCTCGACACCGCTCAGATCGATCAGATCATCGGCGCCAAGGGCGCCAACAATGGCGGGGTCTATGCGATCAACGTACCCCGCCGCGATCCGATCACCGAGCAGGGGATGGCGGTGGGCGCGCCGATTATGGGTGGTGCAACCGCCATCAATTTCCAACCGACCGGCGGCGGCAAAGCGGCGATCACCGGCGACTATGCGCTCATCGGGTCGGAGGTCACCGAGGTGGTGAAGACGCTACGCGCAAACGGCATCGACGTGACGGCCATGCACAGCCACATGCTGACGGAGGAGCCGCGAATCATCTTCCTTCACTTCTGGGCCAATGACGACGCCCTGAAGCTAGCCAGGGGCTTGCGCGCCGCCCTTGATAAGACGGCGAGCGCGAAGAGCTGACCGGCGTGGGCTCCGAAGGTGCATCGCCTGAGGCGATTCACCTTCGGACCAACGCTGCGGTCACGTGAGAACGGATTCGATGGGCGTCAACGCACTTGACCTTGCGGTTTTCGTCAGCGGCTCGTTCGTGGGTGCGTTAGCATCGCAGGTCGCCGGTTTTGCATATGGCCTCGTCGCGGCTGCCGTGTGGCTGCAACTGTTGATGCCGATGCAAACTGTCACCCTGATCATCGCGTTTGGTCCGGTTGTGCAAGGTGTCGCCGGATGGGAGTTGCGACCGACTCCAGAATGGAGAGTGCTGTGGCCACTCCTTGCTGGCGCAACGGTGGGCGTGCCGGTTGGCGCACAATTCTCGGTTGGACAGATCCCGCGATTATGCAGGCAACGATCGGGGCCCTCCTCATTCTCTATGGTCTTGGCAGTTTAATGCTGCCTGCAATCGTACCAATCAAATCAGGTGGAGCGGCCGTGGATGCGGGCGCCGGCCTTCTCAACGGCCTTCTTAGCGGAGCCGTTGGGTTTACGGGCCTTGTCATCGACGCGTGGTGCCGGCAGCGCGCATGGCCGAGGGAAATTCAGCGGTCTGTATTCCAGTATGTCGGACTTTTCGTTTTCGTCATCAGCGCGTTTTGTCTGGGAGCTCAAGGTGCAGTCAATGCTAACGTCATATCTTTGTTCGTGCTGGGCTTACCGGCGGTGCTGATCGGAACTTGGCTTGGAAAGAAAATTCGTGACCAGGTCGACGAAGCCGAGATTCGGAAAATCCTCTTAATTCTGATCGTCGCGTCAGGATTTGCGCTCACTCTGTCGCGATCGTGAGCGCAAGTATTGGGGAGGCTTGCGATGATGCTTGGTGACGTCGGACATTTGATAGATCCCGAATCATGTTGTCGGCGCCGGCATTCATCGACCAGAAAGGCATAATTGTGTTGCGGATCGCTTCGCTTACCAAGCATTACGCAGGGCAACGTGCGCTTGAAGACGTTAGCTTTACGGTGCAGGCTGGCGAGGTTCTCGGCCTGATCGGACCGAACGGCGCCGGCAAGACGACATTGCTCGAAGCAATTGCCGGTCTTCTCCCGGTCGATTCAGGCGAGATTCGTTTCCGCGATCAGCTCCTGCCGTTGCGGCGGCGGCGTGAAGTGATCTTCCACTTGCCGGATGGTGTTCGCCCTTACAGTGATCAAACGACTGAGCAGGCGTTGGCCTTCTTCGCGGGCGTCTACCGGCGCTCAGCGACCGAGATATCCGAGATCGTTTCAAGCGTCGGTCTCCGCCCTGTGCTGGCTAAGCGCATCCACGCCCTGTCCAAAGGCTACAACCGCCGCCTCATCATCGCGCTCGGATTTCTGACGCGGCACCCGATTCTGCTGATGGACGAGCCGTTCGACGGCTTCGATCTCAGACAAACTCGCGACATGATGGCCGTGCTGCGGCGTGTGGCATCGGGCGGCCGCACGCTGCTCTTGTCGATTCATCAACTCCGAGATGCCGAACAAGTCTGTGATCGTCTCGCCTTGCTGTCGGACGGCAGAATCCGGGGTGTCGGTACCCTCGAAGAGTTGCGTGGCCGAGCCAATCGCCCTGGCGCAAACTTGGAGGACATCTTTCTTGCTCTCACCTAAGACACTGGCGCGCGGCGCTCCGGTTTGGCCCTTATTCGCGAAGGAGCTACGCGAAATTACCGGCGGTCGTGCCCTATGGACATTGTTGCTGTTCGCATGCCCGCTCGTCGGCTACAGCTTTTTTCAAGCGATGTCGCTCTACGGCGAGGCGAGTGCCGCGGCGGCGAACTCGCCGGTGCTCGCCAGCAGTCTTTCCCCCTTGGACGGAATCTTGGTCCCCACCTTCGGCTCATTCTACGTCGCCGTCACACTTCTGTTTCCGTTCGTCGCCATTCGGGTGCTGGGTGAAGAGAAGCAGTCCGGTGCATTGCGGCTCCTGGTCCAGCTGCCGTACCGCACCGCCACGCTCGTCGGCATCAAGCTCGCCGCTGTGTTCTGCGCTTGGCTTGTGTGCGCCATTCCGGTGCTTTCGTCGGTCTCGGCGTGGTGGATGGTTGGCGGACACTTGTCTCCGGCCGAGAGTCTAACGCTGTTCTCGGGACATCTGCTCTACGGCCTGCTCATCGGCGCAGTGGCCCTCTTCGCTGCGTCGATTACCGAGAGCAGCGCCACTGCCGCAATTGTCACGCTGGCGTTCACCATCGGATCCTGGGTGCTTGATTTCACCATCGCGGGCCGACCCGGATGGCTCGAATGGTTCGCCCATTTGTCGCTGACGCAGGTCATTCGCACCTTTGAGCAAGGACTTCTTTCCATCGGCCTCATTGCGGGCGTGGCCGTCGCCATATGCGGCTTTGCGGCTCTGGCAGCGATCTGGCTGCCGCCTGGGGTCGCGATCCGGGAGAAGCTGATGCGCTCTGCCGTGTGCGTCGGTGCCGCCGCGGTCGCCCTCCTTCTCGTGTCGCAGTTCAAGACGTCGATCGACGTCACTGAGGATCGCCGCAATTCCTTCGCACTCGCCGATACGAAACAGCTCGCAAGGCTAGCCGAGCCGCTAACCATCGCGGTTCACCTTGCGGCCGAGGATCCCCGCTACATCGATTTGCAACGGAACGTACTGGCAAAGCTCGAACGGACGATGCCGCACGTCTTCATTCGCCTTGCCACCGCGCGACAGACCTTCGCATCATCGGCTGGCGACGAAGCCTATGGCGAGATCGAATATCGCTATGGCACGCGTCAGGACACCAGCCGATCGACAAGTCCCCGCGAAATTCTGCCGCTGATCTATGGCCTCGCAAGCGTGTCGCCTCCGGTGCCAATCCCTTCCGCCGAATTTCCGGGCTATCCCCTTGTCACGGATGGCGCGTTCTCCGTTCTGTGGTTTCTCGCCGTACTGCCCATCCTGATCGTTCTCGCATGGTGGCGCAGTCGCCGTTTACCGTCCAACAACCAAATGTTCCTCAAGGAGGTCGTCATGAACAGCAGCACAAAAACCCTATTGATCATAGCCGTGAGTGTGATTGCGGTGCTCCTGCCGGCGTTTGCGGCGCCGATCAAGGTGGACCTGACCAATGAAACGGCAGGCGCCGAGCCAAACGGGCTGGTCCCGGTGGTCGGCGTGTGGCGCATCGAAAATGACGGCGGCAAGAAGCTGCTGGCCGTTGATGGCCGGCAATGGAAGCAGGGACAATCCTCTGCCGGCATCGCCGACAAGGCGCGTGCGCTCTATGGCGATCGTTACGCGGAATTTCTCGATCGCGTTCAGGCTTATGCCTATTATCCTTATGTCGTGGCTAAGGATGTCGAAGACTTCAAGAACGGGGAAATCAGCGTCCGCTTCGAAGGCCTGTCGGGTCGCATCGATCAGGGCGCCGGCATCCTGTTCAATCTCAAGCCCAACGGCGACTACCTGACGATCCGGGCGAACTGCCTTGAAAACAATCTGGTCCTTTGGAAGTTCGAGAAAGGCCGGCGGTCGTCGGTCGAATGGGTCAGAAACACGCCGACCGCAACCCGGCAATGGCACGACCTCAAAGTCCGCATCGCGGGCAACAAGGTCGAGGGCTATCTCGACGGCAAGCTCTATCTGCAGCACACGCTGCCGGAACCGGTCTCCGGGAAGATTGGCCTGTGGTCGAAGGCGGACAGCTACATGCATTTCGACGAATTCGCCGCCATGGCCAGCGAGTGACGATCGAGTTGCCAAGATGTTGCGCGCATCCTTTGCGGTTCGACTGGCGAGTATCTGCGGCATGCTGATGGCGCAGATACCTGCCGCAGACGCAGACGACGGGCCGACGTACTGTCCGGCACTCACCCACGCCACCGCGCTCGTAAACACCAAAGAGCGGTTTGCCAGCATCATCGGGCAGTCGCGCGAGGGCAATTTCCGGGAAACAACGCTTCCGCTGCCCGGCTGGGGAGACTGTTCGTTCTACGGAACGCGAACTTACACCTGCGACTCCCTCCCTTTCAAAACCGCCAGCGAGGCCGAACGCGCCTTTGCAACGACCCTTGACGAAGTGAAGGGGTGCCTGCGTGGCAGCTGGGCCGAGGACCAAAGCCGGGCCTCCCCGGGCTATGCGGTTCTTCACGACGCCCGGCAGGTGGCCTCGATCACGATTAACACCGACCAGACGGAGAAGAACGAACACGTCGTGCGCCTCATCCTGTTTCTGCGCAGCAGCCGGTAGGGCGCACGCAACACGTTCCTTGTTGTGTTGGGCAAACTCTCATCGGAGATCAACGTCGCCCAGCCGATGCCGCGCCTTTGATCCAGTCGAACGGGAGGAGCGATCATGAACGTGACGTTCAAAGCAGCCGTCGCCGCTCTCGTCCTGACGGTCGCCTTTGCCCGATCGGTCGCCGCAGGGCCGCTTGAGGATGCGTTGGACGCGGCGCAGCGCGGTGATTATGCGACCGCGATCCGACTGTGGCGCCCCCTTGCGGACAAGGGCGAAGCCGATGCCCAGTACAATCTTGGGGTCATGTACGACAAGGGGCAGGGTGTTACACGGGACTATGTGGTTGCGGTGAGCTGGTTTCGAAAGGCGGCTGATCAGGGCTTTGCCGCCGCCCAACTAAGTCTAGGCGTCATGTATGAGAACGGCTTAGGCGTCGCACAGCACTTTATGACCGCTGTGAGCTGGTATCGAAGGGCAGCCGACCAAGGCAACACAGCTGCTCAATTGAACCTTGGGATCATGTATGACAACGGCTGGGGTGTGGCTCAGAACTACGTCATTGCGCACATGTGGTTCAGCTTGGCGGCCGCGATGGGGGATAGAGATGCGGCAAGAAGCCAGGATGTTGCCGCCGCGAAAATGACTCCTGCGCAACTCGCGGAAGCGCAGAGGCTGGCCCGCGAATGGGAGCCGAAGTCTACTCCAAGCTAATGGCAGCGCGATCTGCACGTTAACCCGCCGAAAGAGAGGAGCCGTAATCGGCCGGAGGAGCCAATGAGCGCTCGGTAGGCTAAAATCGCGTCGCACCCCAGGGCGGTATCGCACCGCCACTAATTCTAACCTCGCTACGCGTGAGGAAATTCATGAGCTCCGGATGGATAGTAAAAGCCCAATGCATCGTAGTCGCATTTGCGCTGTTCGCTGGCGACCTTGCGCTCGCTAAGACGCCATTCGTTCTCGCCTCCGGCCGCCGCGACCCACGAATCTATGCGATTGACCTCAATGCGGCGCTAAAGCCTGAAAACAACAATACGCCGAATGCCATCGTGAGCCGATCGTTGGTCAGTCCTCGCCGGCTCGACGGCGCTCTGCTCGGCGACCCTGCGAACATTGTGCTGAGCGACGACCAGAGCACCGCCTACGTGATGAACCATCACGGCTCAATCGTGAATGCCGAGTTTCTCCAGCACGGAGGCCGCGCGAACATCTCGATCATGGACGTCAAGAAGATGCTCAGGCGGGAATTCGACAACACGGATGCCGCGGTCTTGAAAATTGTCGATGCCGGCTGGTTCGGGGGCGTCGGTCTGATTGCGCTTCCTGACCTGATCATCGCCAGCACGTCCGAGGGCTGGCTGGGCCAGGACGGCTCGAACCGCATCAGCCTGATCGATCCAAAGACCGGGGGCCTCGTCGGGCAAATCCAGATGGCGCTGGTCGGTCCCGGAACGCGCCAGCTCAACCCTTCCTGTGCCGCCTTTCCGGTGCCGTTCATATCTCCGACGCCGCCGCCCGCCACCTATTCCTATCTTGGCCCATCCCACGCTTTCGGCTGCTGGCCGAACCCGCAGTTCATCGCTCTCGGGAAGGGGAGCGACGGCAAGACCTACCTCCTGTCCGGCAACGGTGGCACCGAAGATGTTTCGGTGATGGACCTGCAGAAGGCATTGACTGGCGCTCCAGTCGTCGAAGTTGCTCCGCGCATTCCAGTTCAGGCCGGACCCTTCGGCATCGCCGCCAGCCCAGACGGCAAGTTCGTGGCGGCGACCGCCCGCCAGAACAACAGGACCGGCGTCGAAGGCAACACCATCTCGATTATCGATGTCGATCTGGCTCGCCAGGGTCTGCCGGGCGCCGAGGCGGCACGCGTGCAAGTCGGGACCGACGGCGCCGGTGCGCAAGCCCGACCGTTCTCGGTTGCCTGGACTCCGGATGGAAAAGAAATTCTCGTTGCCAATACCCGCGTCAACAATGTGTCGATCGTCGACCTCGGCTTAGCGCTCGCCCACAAGGCCGGCGCCGAGATAGCGCGCATTGCGCTCACCCGTCCGGACGGCGCGCCAGCGCGGCCGAAGGTCGTGGCTGTCACGGCCGAAGGACGCTACGCGGTCGTAACCGGCGGGGATGATACGTTAACGGCATCCGCGACCAACCCGACCGGAATGGTCTATGTGATCGATCTTGGTTCGCGTAGCGTTGCTACCCAGGTAACTGGGGTCGGAATCGATCCGTATGGCGTGACCGTCGTGGACGATGCGGATTGATCGCAGGATTGAGCTTCGCTCGAAGCTTGCGTCGACGCGACGCCTGAATTCGTAAACGGGAGGACATTATGACAAGGCACAATCTTTCGATCCGAAATGCTCTGCTCGCAGCCAGCATGCTGGCGTCGCCGACGTTCGCCGCCGACGTGACGCCGGAGCGGCTTCTCAATCCCGACAAGGAGCCGCAAAACTGGCTTATGAATCACCGCACCTACGACGGCCAGCGCTTCTCGCCGCTCGCCCGCATCAACAAGGAAAACGTCAAGGGGCTCAAGCTCGCCTATGCGGTGCCACTCGCCGGCACCAACGGCAGGGAATTCATCGAGGCGACGCCGCTCGCCGAGGATGGCTTCCTCTACATCACGGATTCCTGGGGCGTGCTCTACAAGATCGACGCCACGTCGGGCGATGCCGGCCGCATCGTCTGGCGGATGGAGCCCAAGCAGGAACGGCAGGTCGCCAATCGCGGCGCCGCCTTGTGGGGCAATTTTGTCATCTCACCCGCGAGTGCGCCGGCGCGCATTATTGCGACCGACAAGACCTCGGGCAAAGTCGTATGGGAAACGAACGTGTCCGATGCGGAGAAGATCACCATCACGGGCGCGCCCCTCCCCATCAAAGACAAGATCATTATCGGGGCTTCCGGAGGCGACGGCGGCGCGCGCGACTGGATGGCCGCGCTCGACGCTGCGACCGGCAAGCTGCTGTGGCGCAAATACACGATTCCGGCGCCGGGCGAGCCTGGCAGCGAAACCTGGAAAGACAAGAACAACGCTTGGCAGACCGGGGGCGGTGCCGTGTGGGTTACCGGAACCTATGATCCGGACACCAACCAGACGCTTTGGGGCGTCGGCAACCCGGTGCCGATGATGGATGCCCGCGCCCGGCCGGGCGACAACCTGTTCACCAACAGCTTGGTTTCGTGGGATCCCGACAGCGGCAAGATGAACTGGTATTTCCAGTACACCCCGGGCGACATGTGGGATTTCGACGAGGTCGGCACCCACATTCTTTTCGAGCGCACCGTCAACGGGCAGCCCCGCAAGCTTATCACCCACTCGGCGCGCAACGGCTTCGTCTACACGATGGAGCGCAACAATGGCGCAATGGTCGGCGCCAAGCCCTACATGGAAGTCAACTGGACCAAGGGCATCGACCAGAAGACCGGCAAGCCCCTGGACTATGATCCCGCCAAGGACGTCCAGACCTATTCGGGCATCGCCGATCCGACCTCGGAAAATCCGGTCAAGAAGGTCTGCCCCAATCGCACCGGCGGCAACAATTTCTGGCCGTCAGCCTACAGCCCCCGGACTCAGCTCCTCTACATCCCGGCGATGACGGCTTGCGAATTCGTAACCAACGACAAGACCATCGCAACGAAACGGGAAGAGGGTTGGTATGTACGAACTGGCGGCGGTTACAAAGTGGACGGCCGCTACGAGAGCGACCTGACCGCCGTCGATCCAATGACGTTGGAGATCAGGAAAAGCCTGCACCTCGCCTACCCGAACTATTCGGGAACACTGGCAACTGCCGGCGGGCTCGTATTCCTCGCATTGCTGGACGGCACCGTCGCGGCATTTGACGACACTACGCTCGACCAGCTGTGGAAGATCAATGTCGGCTCCGGCTTCGCGGCACCGCCGATGACATTCGAGGTCAACGGCAAGCAATATCTCGCCATCGCATCGGGACCAAGTCCAGCATCCCAGAGCAAACTTGTCCTCACACCGGAACTTAAGGAACAGCGCAACGCGACCGTGCTGTATGTCTTTGGCTTATAGGGCCGGCCGCTTTGGGCGGTTTTATTCCGAATAGATCCGGCGGGGGCATCCCCGCCGTCAGCTTGGCGGCTGGCCGGTCGCATCGGCTGGGTCGCGTCGGGGTTTCAATTTCGAGTGCGGCCCAAAGTGCCTCTGCGCCACGGCCCCTAAATTTTGAGACTGCTCCGAGTTCTTGACACAGGGGAGCTAAATGAAGGTAATTCTCACCGCGGCCACGCTTCTTTGCTTGATGGGGGCAACTGTCATGGCAGACATCACAGTCAGCTTCGAGACCGATCCGGTAGGCGCGGCGCCCAAAGGCTGGATAGCGACCAGCACCGGCGGAGGCAATCCCAAATGGACGATTGAACAGGACCAGACGGCGCCTTCGAGATCGAACGTAGTTAAGCAGTCCGGTCGGGCTGCTTATCCGCTCCTTCTCAAGGACGACGCCAACATCAAGGATGGCTTCATCGAGATAAAGTTCAAGGCCATTGCCGGTTCCGAGGACCGTGCGGCCGGCCTCGTCTGGCGTGCCAGAGATGCGAACAATTATTACGTGGTCCGCGCCAACGCCCTCGAGGACAACGTCGTGCTCTACAAGACTGTGGGCGGCGTCCGGAGCCCGCTTGACATTGTCGGTCGGTCGGGTGGCTACGGCATCGACATTCCGGTCCCAGCCAACCAGTGGCATGCCCTCCGCGTCGATTTCAAAGGCAACCGCTTCAAAGTGCTTTACAACGGCAAACAGCTGTTCGAGGTTGAAGATTCGACCTTCACCAACGCCGGAAAACTGGGATTATGGACCAAGGCCGACAGCGTAACATTGTTCGACGAAATCAACTATGGCGAAACAAAATAGATCAATCGTCCCCCCTGAGGGTCAGTTTTGCGATTCGACGCAGCTGCAATGGACTCAAGTCATGGCCCGCCGTACGTTGCGTGTCCTGACGCTGACTCTCGCGTTACCTGCGTTAGTTTGTGGGCCGACTGCGTACACCCAGAACGGATTCAAGCTGCTCAGCGAGAAGGAAATCCAGGCGAGAGTCATCGGCAAAGATATCACTGATAGCTTCCACTGGGTAACGTTTGTCCGGCCCGATGGCGTCCTCCTCATAACTGACGAAATGGGTCGGAAATTGACCGGAACTTGGAAGATCCGGAACAAAAGGCTCTGCCTGTCGAACCCAGGGAGCAAGTCGCCGAATTGTAATGAAGTCTGGATGTCCGGCGACAGCATTAGACTACGAGAAAATAAGCAAGAAGAAACTTTCGATGCCGTAGTCGAGAAGCATAAAGCTAATTGATCGCATTGTTGAATACTGATGAGTCGATATTTTCTAATGTCGATGCAGCCATCTTGGACGTAAGCATGGCTTGATGCAGCATAATTCTTAATTCGCGACCTGTCGATTTTTTGTACACATTTGCCTTGAGACCACGCCTGAATTCGAAGCTGGTAGGACATCATGGCAAGAGGCGATCATTCGATCCCCATGACGCGCTGCAAGAGCGGTGAGTTCAATCGAACGGCCCGAGGCTGCCTTCAGCCTGCGACGCATGAATTTGACTTGCGGGGTCATGAAAGGCGTCAGGGCAAAGCCAGGTGCGACGATGACCAGCACCTAATTACACGGTGGCGACGAAATCGGTGCGCTCCAGATAAAGTCACGAGTCGGTGGGCATTGGCCATACAATCGGTCTCGCATTTGCGCTACCGCGACCAGATGCCACAACAAGAAATTTCTTTCCGTTGCAGCAGATAGCGACCTCCAGGCGCAGCCTCTTAAAGGCCGGGTCAGGGCTTGGCAAAGTATTGATACTGCGCGGCAATCATAGCCCTACCTCCATAAAACTGCGTTAAACATCCCCCTGTAGACTGGCGTTTCGGCAATTTACCAGCTATCCGGCGGCGGCGCATTATCTGGTTGGAAGGCGAGTTCCGAAGCCGATGGACAGGAAGCACAATGAAACGACGCAAAAATTGCGGCGGCAGCGATCGAAGCGCTTTCAATGGCGCCGTTTTGCTCGCTACCTCCCTCGCCATCTCGCTGGCGTTGCCTGCTGCCCGCGGCAACGACCTTGCTTTTGGCCGCCCACTGTTCCTCACGAGATGAAACCAGATAAAATTGGCCGCTCGGGGAACCTCCCCACGAGACAGGGCACCCGTCCAGGCTCTGCGCACCGGCTCTTGGAGGTGATTGCGCATGGACGGGTCTTTCCAACCGAAAGAGTTCCGCTCAGCCGGGGCGGCTGGTGGCGTGGAATTAGGCGAAGAGCACGTAGCATCGTATCTGAGAGGAGATGGTCATGCGAGCCATTGCCATTCTGTTAGTGCTGGTTGTCTTTTTCAACACTAACGCCGAAGCGCAAGCTCAGCAAACGAAAGACTGCAAATTATGCCGCGAGTATCAGCAGGCGTGTCTGAAAAATCATACCCGGGACGCTTGCAACAATGAGTATAGCATCTGTATGAAATATTGCGGGAAGAAATAGCAACCGAGCGGGATACGGACCGCAGCTCGACGTTAGATTCAAGGCTTTTGTGGTTTCAGCGACGACGCAGCTGCTGCGATGTATCTGACGATGACTTCGACGGAGTACTCCAGCGACCTCCATGTCGCCGCAGTCGGTCGGACTGCGGACCGTTAGTGAGCCGAGCATTCCAGAGCAAGCTGGTCCTCACGCCGGAACTCAAAGAACAGTGCAACGCGACCGTGCTCTATGTCTTGATTTGTAAGACCCGTCGCTTTCGATTGTTTTTCTGCTCCGGATCCCGGCTCGACGCGCCCGCGGGAATGCAGGCAGCTGGTGGATCGTATCAACAGGTCATATCGGAGATTCGACTTCGAAATGCGGTCGAAAGAGCCGAACGGCAGCTCTATTGGGCGCTCCGGGCTTCTTTCTGCACCTCCGTGACCACGGCATTGTACTGATTCATCACACCGCCTACCAAGCCTGTCACGGCGGCGATATCCGGCCGATCAGACATAAGCAGCGCCTGTTCGATCTGAACCATCCCAGTTTCTATTGCTACGTAGGCGTCAAGAGATTGCGCCCTGACGAAGTCTTCGATATTGAACCACCCGTCCTCAAAGGCCTCGAAGGATTTTCTGGCCTTCGCGATTTTTCCGGCTTTCAAGGCCGGGGTAACCTCCCGCAGGTGCGCTCGAACAATGCGCAGCCGCGCAACATCATCATAAAGTGGATTGAGAGGAGCTGCATTTGCGAACAAACTGACGGCTTCGTCAAACTTGGCAAGCATTGCCTGGACGTCCGTGAGCACCTCCGCGATGTCCGGGTTAAGTTTGTCGAGTGCTTTTGTGATCCTGGGCTGGAATTCGAGCTCAAGAAGTCGGTACATGTCCTTGCTGCGGGCATTGACGTATACTTCGATACCGTTCCAGCCCGAATCGTAATCCGCGAACGCAGCTCTGGCCCTTGCAACATCGCGCTGCTGGAGGGCCGTGATTGTGTCAACCAGAGTGGGCCGGATTTCCTTGATGCTGGAAATCTCGAAACGCTCCTCTGCCGCAGCTCGCACCTGACCCAGATAGCCGAAGATGGCCAATGCCGTAAATATGGCGAGACCAGTGCGACGAACCCGCTGCACCATAGACCTGACTCCAAGCCGCCATTTTCATGGGCTGCAATATAATGATAGCTCGATATGGTCCAGTTCTCAATCGAAACCCGGGCCATGGTTCGCTACATGTCGGCAAGCAGTGTCGCTGCGAGGCCAAACCTCCAGCTTGGATCGAAACGTCTTCGACGCCCCCATTGCGGGCTGGCTGGCTCGTCCATAGCTGCTTTGATTGGGGCCGGCGTCACTTCGGCCCCACTAGGCCGGCTCGACCCTCATGACTACTCGCGCCATCCTCTACGCACTGTTATCCGCTGTCCTGTTCGGCATTTCGACACCGGCAGCGAAAGCGCTTCTTGGCTCAACGGACCCCACGGTCCTTCGGGATTGCTCTATTGCGGCGCGGGAGTTGGTGTAGCCCTTATACGTCGCTTCGTGCGCCCGATGCTCTCGATTCCCGGAATCGGAGATGGCGTTAAGGCATGGCGACCTGCCTTGGCTTGCCGGAGCAATCATTGCAGGCGGTATCGTTGGCCCGGTGCTTCTTATGATCGGCCTCGCCCGGACCGATGCTGCCGCTGCGTCGCTGTTGCTGACACTGGAAGGCGTAGCAACGGTCCTCATGGCATGGTTTCTTTTCCACGAAAACTTCGACCTACGGATCGCCGCTGGCATGGAGTGTCTCGTTGCAGGCGTCGCTGTCCTCTCGTGGTCGGGGCAGCCCAGCTTGTCGAGCATCCTCGGGCCGCTTGCAATCATCGGCGCATGTGTTGCCTGGGCATTGGACAACAATCTGACACGTAAGGTCTCTCTTTCGGATCCACTGCAGATCGTGGAGCTGAAGGGTCTCGTCGCCGGGCCGGTGAATGTCGGCCTTGGACTATGGATGGGGAGCAAGCTTCCGGGAATCCCTACGATCGTTGCGGCGGGAATGGTCGGATTTCTAGGCTACGGCGTGAGTCTGGCGCTGTTCGTTATAGCCCTGCGCTATCTTGGCTCGGCGCGAACAAGCGCTTATTTTTCAACCGCCCCCTTTTTTGGCGCAACCGTAGCTGTCCTTGCACTTGGCGAGCCAATTACGCTGCCGCTGGTCGTCGCCGGCGCACTGATGGGTCTTGGGGTGTGGCTTCACGTTTCGGAACGCCACCAACATCTACACGATCACGAACCAATAATTCATTCGCACGCTCACACGCACGATAAACATCATCAACATGCGCACGGGCCAGAGGATCCGCCCGGCGAACCCCACGTGCATGAGCATCGGCATACAGCTCTAGTGCACACGCATCCCCATATGCCCGACATCCATCATCAGCATCGGCATTACTCATTGCGAGCGTCAAGCGATCGCAATGGTCAGTGATCAATCCTCGCTGTCGCCGACAGAACCGACAGCCCGCCTTTTTCCACTACCTGGATCTGTCTTTTTAAGCAGCCCCCAACCTGATGTTCGAGGCTGCCGCGTCGAGGCTTTCCGGCCCGCGGTCCGGCGGCAGGCTTAATGCGCTGCGTCGTCTTCACGGCTCATTGCCCGTGCGAATTCACGTTTCGGAGTTGTGGTATTGGCAGAGCCCATTGCATCACCTGTGAAGTACGATCTGCATTCCCAAGCAGCGTCTTCGCGTGCAACGAATGCACGAATGCGGCTGACTTCAACAGGTCGGCTCCGCCTGCTTATTGAAGGCCAAGCTGACGTTGCCGGCGCGGCGGGAACTAACAGCCACTTTCCGGGTTGGCCAGAGCAACCACAGGGGCTCCTTCAGAACGGCCGTAAGCCTTTGCCTAGGTGAAGGGGAGCCGCCGCACCACGAGAGAGGGTACCCTCATTTTCCAGATTGTATTGTGTCGATGAAGTTTTAATCGATGAATGCGGGCGTTCGAGACGGCTTCCGTTTCGGCCTTGAGGCAGAGTTTCTCCTGGTCGATGCTAGTTCGTTCAGGCCACTATGGCATCCGGACCTACAATTCGAGACATTAAACACGACTCTTGAGGCCATTCCGGCAGATGATTTCCAATGCGACAGTTTCAAGATAGAGCCGCCGCATCGAAAGCCCGGGCCTTATGTTGTGGAAGGCTATCATCTGCCCGATCCGCAGATGAACCCAATCGATCTTTTGCCGAAAGGGGTGGAGATCCGCACCCCAGTCCGTTCGTCTATCGAAGATTGCCTCGCCGCGCTTAAGGTGCTGCACGCCCGTCTACAGCACGCCCTTGCTAATGTAGGATTTCAGGCCGCCGCATTATCGTTTCATCCGACCGAGATTCACTTTTCCGGGCCGCAAAACAAACGTCGGTATGATTCTTGGCAGTGGGCGATGGCGGCAATGCTGACTTACGGACCGGACATCAATATCAGCCTACCGGAGGCTTTGGCGCGGCGAATTGATGTGAAAGACTTGAGTGAAAAGGTCAACTACTACGTACCGGCGCTCATAGCGCTGACGCTTGCCTCCCCGCTGCACGGCGGAAAGCTCTGGCGCATTCGTGGACGTATCGGCAAGTCCGTCCGACGACGACGATTGGGCCGAATGACGATGGCGTAAGCGCACTCAGCCGTTTCCGTTGGCCCACGGCTCTCTCAGCCTTGAGCCCGATCTCGGAGCGGCACCATAGCTTGCCGCCCCATCCACAGCATTGGCCAAACACGACCCTCTCCAAAATAGGATTCGGCGACTTCGGTCGAGCGTTCACGGCCCGCATGGTCGGCTTCGCCCCACCAAGACGGACCGTGCGTCAGGCAGAATGCCGCGCAGGCTCTGCGCGGCGCTCCGCACCCACAACCTCCAACGTGGCCCAGCGCTCCACAACGATAGCAGACTTCTGCGAAGGCGAGCCTGCAGTGGCGATCTGCGGCAGGACCTCATTGCCCCAAATCACCCAGTACACTCGTCCGGGTTCGCGCCGTGCTCACCGAATGGCGCCATCATCACCTGATGAACGCTCATACCGCGCCGACGCGAATCCCAGCACGTCACGAGGAGGCAGGGGTCAGTGTTGGGGCGTGTCCAGTAGCAGAAGCGGAATGCAGGCCTTGGCTATTCTCGTTCTGCTTCGATCAAAGGAAACTGGTGTTTAGAAAATGAGTGTCGCGCCGGACACCACCAGTAGCGCGAGCACCACTTTGCGAAAGCCGCCCTCGTCGAGCTTGCCGTACAGCTTAACGCCGGCCCAGGTGCCGGCGAGCACGGCGGGGAGCCCGATCACGAAGCCTATCAGGGTGTCCCGCGCCACTATTCCAGCGCCGCCGAGCCATATGGCGATTATGGCGAAAGTTGCGACGCCCGCCGGCTGAAAAACGGCCCGCTGCTCGTCCTTCGGCCAGCCGCGCAGGCCTGACCAGATCGTCACCAGGATCCCCGCAAGGCCAGTCGCGCCGCCGAGTACCCCGCCGAAAAAACCAACCGCCCCGTCAGCGGCGCGTCCAGCGGACTTCAAGTCCGGCAAGCGCGGGCGCAGCAGGCCGTAGACGCTGTACACGATCAGGACGATGCCAGTGCCGGCGCGCAGATGCGCCGGCGCGATCCAACGCAGGAGTTCGACACCGAGCGGCACTCCGAAAGCGCTTCCGATCAGGAATGGCAGCAGGCGCTGCAGTCTGATGGCCGCGCGCAGCTTCCATACCGAGTAGCTCTGGACCAGCAGCCCGAACGCGACGATCAGCGTCGTCACTTGGGCGGGCTTCAACACATGCAGCCACGGGCCGGCCGCGATGATGCCGAAGGCGAAGCCAGCCAATCCCGTAATGAGCGAGGCCACAAAGGTCGAGGCGAGAAAGATAAAGATGCCGAGAGCGTCTAGGCCATCCATCATAATTACCCCATCTGCCTGGCAGATCGCCAGGCCAAGACAGGGCAACGCTTGGCCGATCAGATGGCTAAGGGGTGGTTGCCGATGACCTGCATACAGTCTGACAGGCGGGGCTGCGCAGGTCAAATTGCAAACGCGCGACCCAAGAGAGAGTCAGGGCACCAGCTGCTGCAGCTCGTTCAGGCGCTGGCGCGCAGGCAAGGCGCCGCAATGATCGGCGAGCTTAGGAAGATCGCTGCAGAGCAGAATGTATATGTGATTTTTGTGCGGGCTGACCTGGAGGATGGTGCCATCGCGCTGTATGAATTGTTGGGCAGGAAGGAAACTGCACATCACTCGGACATCGAAGTGCGAGCAGCGGTCTCACAGCACGGAGGAACAGGTAGCCGGCAAAAGAAACTGCGAGCCTCCGCGATTGACCGGGTCAAAACGCGACCGCCGAACTGCTCGGCCGACGCGCCCACTCGCGGTGTATATCAGTAAGCAGGCTTCCTCCGGGGCGGGCCGTGCAGAGGCGGATGAGACCACGAGCTTGAATGACACGCCTCTCTACAACCAACCGCTGTCGACCAGCGGCGCCGCTCTTATTGGCCTTCAACACCCAAAATATGTAAACTACCTGGCATTTAGACGTGCAGAGGACCAATTACATGCGCCTGAGTGCATTCTTCTTCGCGATGATCCTTACTTGCCCAGCCGGGGCAGCTGAGTGGAAAGAATTCCTGTCTCCCGACCATTCGTTCACGGTCCACTTTCCCACCGATCCTAACATCGAGATGACGGCTTATCACACTCCTGACGGCCGCTCGTTCAGTGCACACGTCTACTCCGCTGCACAAGAGACCGGCATATTCACGCTAACGGTCGCGGAAGTCCCCGAAACGGGAAACCAAGTCCAGGAAGACGCTCTGATGAGCGACGCGGTAGAGAAGATGACGGAAGGGGGCCTGATCAAGTTCGACATCCAGCACCGAATCCGCTGGTTCTATGGCCGCCAGCTCGGAATCGCAGGGGTGAACGGTGGTTACTCGTACGTCGCGGTGTTTCATCACAACAATCGGCTGTATCAGATCGAGGGCAAAGCGTTTGTTGCGGCGGACAGGCGGAAGTCGATGCCATGCGTTTCCAACAGTCGCTGGATTTTCAATGAACCCAACGAGCCCGCGGGCATGAATTTTCGGCAGTCGTCGCTTCCGCAGCGGATTATCTCCGCCCGCCGCGACTTATTGCCAACGACGGTCGTCTGCCTTCGGTAGCGAAAAGATCAGGCGACTTGGCAAGGTTCGACGGCATTCCCCCGACAGCTTCCGTTCTGGTCTAGCGACAACGCCGTGCGAGTCCGGCCTCACTGCCGGAGGGCAGCGGGCGGCCCGAAGACGAACCGCCATCCCCAATGCACTTTCGGACCGCGCGCGAGAATCAGCTCCTAGCGCTTGCGGTTTTGTCCAGGCCGGCGCGCAGGCCTCTGGCAAGTTTCAGGGCATCGTCATCGGCCCAGAAGTGAAGAAAGAATATCCGCGGCTCTTCGGTCAGCATGTGGCTGTGAATCGCCGTCACCTCGATACCGTTGGAACGCAGGGCGCGCACCACGTCAGGAACTTCGGAGCCGATCAGGGCATAGTCGCCCGTGATCGCCGCTTTGCCGCCGCCGGTCGGTTGGAAATTGATGGCGGTCGCGCCACCCATGATCGGCGCGCCCACCGCCATCCCCTGCTCCGTGATCGGATCGCGGCGGGGTACGTTGATGGCATAGACCCCGCCATTGTTTGCCCCTTTGGCGCCGATGATCTGATCAATCTGAGCGGTGTCAAGGTCGATGGCCGGAGGTTGGGGCGGCGATGCGGGAGGCGTGAGCGGCGTCTTGCTTACGGCCAATGCGTCCCGGATGGTTTCCGCCATCTTTACGGGATCGCCGTGCCCGCCGACATGCATA